>Ga0214164_1000013_pt1 | contig 137351 bp, 126 predicted proteins | sample TroBogepilimnion_13_FD_153003 | JGI IMG/M metagenome (GOLD analysis project Ga0214164, IMG submission 153003) | Freshwater microbial communities from Trout Bog Lake, WI - Practice 03JUN2009 epilimnion v4 | ecosystem: Environmental > Aquatic > Freshwater > Lake > Epilimnion/Euphotic zone ... | reverse complement strand
CTGCTCGGTCGTGTGATGGGTCTTCTTCATGATGGTTTTCCTTTCGTTACCCGAAAACCATCCCACCCACAATGGCCTAGTTCAGAGGGGCCCAATCACCAACATCGCCATGAAAAACGACCAATGGATATCGGTCTTGGAGGGAATCTAGCAAAGGTATGTGACCGTGATAAAACTTTTTGCTCCATTGTTCCAAACCCTCCTTGTCGAGAAGGAGCCGCAGATCTTGATGGATACGGTCAAAGCGAGGTTTAAAACCCACCAGCCTTTTTGATTGCGCAGAAAGGTGTGAATCTGGAAGTGGAATTTCCAGTTCAAAAAGTGCTGAGGTGCCTTCTTTCATAATTTACCTATTTACTGTAGTTGGTTCGAGCCCAGCCGTAGCCATTGCTGGCGTATTTTTGGCCTTCATTAGATTTCAATCCGGCCAGCGAAGTTGTTTTATCGGACTTGGCCCAGGAGCCATGCAAACCTTTATCTTTAACATATTGCTGCCGACTAGCATCAGATTTAGCAAACCACGCATCGGTTAAAGTGGCAGTCAACTGAAGGGAGGAGCCAGACACAACCGGCCAAAGATTACCGCCGGGATTTCCTGTTTTCCAAGTAGCCGCGCTCTCTGAAACTTCATAAACCGAGACATTCAGTGGATTCCCGTCCTTGTCCAGTTGATACAGTGTAACGCGCACTAGATAGCCGTCGTTGGCAAATTGAGTAAGATCGGCAATGTCTTTGGACACATAATCCCTTGTGCGCAAACCAGTAATTTCGCCGATCATTGTATAGTCAGCAGCGAAATTTTCTATGACCTTGCGAATATCAGCGACGGTAAAAGTCGTTGTTTTGGTTGCCGTGGTGCTCATAATTTATTCTTCGTCAATTGTGAACGATCTGCCCATGACTTCTTTCCAGAGATCAATGGTGTCTCCTTTGCCGCCCTTCCAATATGCGGCTTCGATTGTTTCCCATGCCAGTTGCGCCGCCGCGACAATTTCATCCCGCTCTGCTTCGGTCAAGCGTGCCGTGACGTTGTTGGAATTATTTACAGGATCAATTACAACGACGGGATCGGTCGGATACGTTTTCAAATTCTTGTTTTCAGGGAATGAGATTTTTTCACGCAACTTGTATTGAGCGATGTATCGCCAAAATCTTTTTACGCCATCTTCCAAGCTAGTTGCGGCACCAAAACGGTCATACAGATGTGCAACGATCAATTCGATAGAGAACGAGCGAAAGCGGTCAAGTTCCTTTTCATTGCGCCATTTTTTCAGAAGGCGCACGATGGTCTTAAAACGCGGGTCCGATTTCTTTCGAGCTTTGATAAAATCAAGCTGCCCTTGAATAGACGTTTTAACAGGATGACCACTTTGCGAGGAGGGTTGCCATCCATAGCCGGGTTCGCTCGCGATGGGAATTACTGGCACCAAATCAACGTCCAAACCTGAAGTGGTGAAATGAATGCCGAGCGTTCGGGGTTGAATTTTGAAATCTTCATTTTTCTTTGTCGGATACACTGCGATCAACAATTTGCGGATGATGGCATGCAGGTTTTCGATGTCTTCTTTTTCAGATTCCGAGACGTCGAGGAAAACCGCAATGTCGGCGTCCACGCCAAAGTCGCCGTTTGGTTTCAGAACCGTTCCCTTCATGATCGAGCCGGTTTTCAAAAAGCCCTTCACCTTGAATGATGCATCGTCCTTTATTTTCTTCTCTAAACTTTCAATCAAATGGTCCACTTGTTTTAGAAACTCCTTGCGTTTCCCTTGGCCCAGATGGAGCACTTTAGATACAAAAATATTTATTTGCGCATCAGTTAGAATCATAAGTTTGAATTCCAGTTGGTTTCGAATTTGGCCGATAGAAAGCACCTCACAGGCCATATATGGTATATTGCTTTTTGCAATATACAAGCCATTGTAGATTATTGGTTTGCTCTACAGAATTTCCTCGTTTTTCAATAAGTTACATCAGAAAAAACGCGTCAATTGGGTCACAGTGGCGCACTTGTTTTAACGTATGGCGCTGATAGCGTGGCACAAATCCGCCTTGGAGCACAATTCTTTCCGCCATGCGGAAAGCTGCGCGTCAGCGATCAGGCCAGCGCGAGCGGGTGATGTGTCCAGAGGCCATGCCTCTGGCGCGGGGTTTGGGGATGGCGCAAATCCCCAACGAACACCAAAAGCGGTTGAGTCGCCGGAGACTCAACCGCTTCGTTTTTTTAGCTGGTTCAAGCCGCAACCAATTTTTGCTGCGTGGCTGCTGCTGCCTTTGCTTCGTATTCCTCAAGCGACGGCGCGACGATGATTGCCTTCTTCGCATAGGCGCGATGGATGGCCTTGCTGTTATGCCCTAGCGCGGCCTGCGCGAACCGTTCCGGCATACCCACAACCTTCGCACGTTCCGCCCATGCGTAGCGGTAACAATGCAGGGTTACGCCGGTCACGCCTGCCTTGTGGCAACGGCGGCGGAAACGACTGGCGCGGTCGTTAGCGGTGAACGTGGACAGCTTCGGGAATAATGCGCCGGTGGTCGGCAAATGGCTTAACACGGTTTCCAATTTTTTGCTGACGGTGAATTGTGCGAGCGAGCCGGTTTTCATTCGGAAATAAGAAATCGTCCGCGTCTGCGGGTCAATGTCCTCGGCTTTGAAATTCACCGCGTCGCTCTGCGCTGCGCCGGTTTCCCAAAGCAATTCAAGGTAAAGTTTCCACTCGGCGTTTTTCTCCTTCTGCAAAACGCTTTCATGCTCGGCTTGCGTGATGCCGCGCCGGTCTTTGGGTTCGTATTTCGGCCACAGGTAGGGGGCGACAATCGGAATCGCAATCCAGCCAAGATGCACGGCGAAGTTATGCAGCCGTTTCAAAAACTCGTTAATCGAAACTTGGTTTTTCTTGAACACGGCAAAGAAATCATCGGCGGTGGTTTCCATCAATTTCTTGTTTCGGATGCTGTCAAAGCTCGGCGACTTAAACACGCTCTCGTAACGCTCGCGGCTGCTCTCCTTGCCTCGGCTCTGCATTTGTTCCATGACCACGCTCCAAGTGCGTTCCACAAAGGCGGGGTCGCTGGCGGTCAAATACGCGCGGGCAAGATGCAAGTTTAACACTGGCTGTCGCTGCGCCGCGTTGCGGGCTTCTAAAAGGCTCACGGCTTCGGTTTCGTCCTTCGTGCGTAGGCTGGTCTGTTTGCCGGTGGCGCTGTCCTGCATGTAGAACATTTCGCCACGGCGGAACAAGGTGTATTTCGTTTTCATAACTGGCTTTCTCTGTTACGAGATACCAGTCCTGTTTCAACGGCAGTTTAGAACGCGCGTTGTGGCGAAGTTTCAGCAAGTCTTGAACAGCGTTGGCGAATTGTCCTATCATCCGCCCTGTGACTGACATTTTTGCTGACAGTGGCCGTCCATCCGGCGGGCAAACCCTAATAAACAAAGGGTTTAATTAAACCCGCCACAGATGAACACAGATAAACACGGATTCGAATTATAAAACGATTCGCTCAAATTCAAGCCGGGCATTTTTGAAATTCAAAATTAAACCCACCCGCAGTTTTGTTATTCGCAGATAATTCAACATCTGACCACGTTCGTGGTCGGTTATCCGATCAATGACTTTTGTGTCCACAATCACCGAATTGAATGCAATCAAATCAGGAATGAATCCCCGACCTGAACTCCACGAAATAAAACTGGAAACCGGCGTTGCTGGTCGAATGCCACGCCATTCTGCTTGAACAAAACCGTCAGCGAATTCTCGTAAACCTTCTCCAACAAGCCATGCCCAACCTCATTCAAAACCTCGAAGGCAAAACCAATGATTTTTTCCGTCTCGAATTTCAGAATGAGTTTCGACTCCCCACCTCGGCGCAAGTCCGGCCGTTCATCCGTGTCCATCTGTGTTTATCCGTGGTTAAGCTTTAGGCGTCAGCTTCAAGACTTCGGCGCGCATTTCTTTGCCGGCTTTGAATTTCACCATCGCGCGCGCAGGAATCGGCACGTCTTTTTCCGGCTTATTCGGGTTGCGACCGACGCGCGCCTTGCGGATTTTCACATCAAACACACCAAAGTTGCGCAGCTCCACCTTGTCGCCTTTCGCAAGCGATTCGGCAATGTAATCAAGGGTTTTCTGCACCACCTCAAACACTTGAGTTTGGATCAATCCAGTTTCTTCGCTGATGCGGATGACAAGATCACGTTTGGTCAGGGTCATAGTTTTGATTGGGTTGGGTTGACTGATTTTTTAATCTGATGGAAATTAAAATCATTGCTGCAACAGGCGAATCGTCCAAAAGTCGCTCGCCAGATTGGCTTCCGTCACATACGCGTAAGGCAGCGTGAAATAGCCTTTCATGCCCCAGCCCGCGCTCCACGAATTCCGCACGATGAACCACTGTTTCGCGTCGTCATAACCCACGCCGACCACTGCGTGACCGCCCACGACCGACTCGTTGGATTTGGGTAACGGCGCGTGACCGCTTTTCGCCACCGTCGCACTTTCAAAGCTTTCATACACCGTGAAGCCGAAGACGAACGGAAAGCCCGACGCCAGACAACCTTTCAATTGCCCCAGCGATTGCGTGATGCGCTGGTAAGAAATCACCTTATATTTCAGCGCGTCCGCGTAACACGCCGCCGCCGGTTTGGTTTTGAATTTGGCCACGTCATACGGCCATTCCGTTTCCGGACAATCGCCTTGTTTCACGACGCTTTTGATGCCGTCACGGATTTGCGCGCCGCTGTCTGACGCCACCGAATGTTCAATGACACGTTCGTTGTAATAGATGAAGAGCCGCGACGGCACGAAGTCCGGCAATTTTTGTTTCCGCCGCTCGAATTGGATGGCGCCGCCGATGGCGTTGGCCGTGCAACTGCCGAGCTGACCTTGGTCATACACTGGCGGACATTGCGGGCGTAAATCCACTTTGGCTGGCAGCGGTGCGAGTTGCGGCGACGGTGCCGCGTAAGTGAAATCTCGTTGATCCGGCAAATCTTTTTGCCAGCCATAACCACGCACATGCGAAGAAGTTTTCATGGCGAATTTGAATCCATCAACGGCCTTTTGCCGCCAAATGTCCAGCACAAAATCAAGGGAAATGGCGGATTAAGAGGCAACCGACCTTCTTACCAACGAAGCTGAAACCCAGCGCTGGCTTATTCTCCCGGCACTGGCGCAGATGTTTCTGGTGCAGGCGCACCGCCACCACCGTTGCCATTGACTTGCGGTGTCATGGATGTTGGCGGCAATAAATTAGCCATCGGATTACCTTCCTGCTGATATTTCAAACGCTGCGCTTCAATCATTAAAACCTGTTGCTCAGGTGAAAGTTGCTGTTCTGTCGGAACTGTGGTGGCTCCCGGATTGTAGATGCGACTGTTGCTTGAAGAATCAGTTGGACTAGGATTGCTGGTGTCTGGACTACTAGCACTAGGCAATGTCCGCATCCGGCCAAAACGTCCGCCAAAGCCGACTGGCGTATTTCCGCCCGCTCCTGGAGCCATGCTCGGAGGTGGCAATCCCGGTCGCGGAAAGTTAGGACCAGCGGCGGGCGCATCACCAGCGGAAGCTTTGCCCTCAACCAAAGCCAGTTTCTGCACAACGCCGTGGTTATTGAACGTAATCATGGCCGCCTTTTCATCAATCGTCTGCACTTCGATGTCGTCCTGCCGATCACCCTCGCTCAAGACATAGGATTCATCTTTGGGCGGCTGGCCGGGATGCGTCACGCCCGCGACTTTGAAGAGCACTTGCAATTTGCCGAACAATGTCATGATGCCATTCGGCGTGATCTTGGGCGGCGGCGCTTCCGGCGTGGTATCCACCGGCACATTTGTGGGAATGGGCACCAGCCCGAAAACATTGCGCGTGACAATGGGCGTGTAAGGATTTGGCGCCACGTCGGCGCGCGCGGACACGGCGCAGAGCGCGCCCAATACTAAAAGACAAAGCGCCGAGACCCCATGGCATCTGATTGTAGCGGCACTCTGTGAGTGCCGTCCTCGGCGGTCACAGACCGCCGCTACATTGCCGTTGAAAGACCGTTGCCAGTTCATGATGAAAATATAACCGCTGCCATACCAAACACCAGCGCTCACACAAAGTTGCGGGAATAATTAACCTCTACTGAAATAATTAGCCACAGAGGCACAGAGCGCACAGAGGTTAAATAATCAGCACCGGCAATTCTCTGTGCACTCTGTGCCTCTGTGGCAAAAATTTGCTGGCTTGACGACTTGGCGGTAATTTGGGGAAAGAAAAACCCCGCTGACGTGAGCCAGCGGGGCTGATGAAAACTAACTAATTATTTGCGGCGGCGGAACAGGAGCAGCGAGGCACCGCCGAGCGCGGCCAAAGCCATCGTGCCGGGTTCCGGCGTGGCGGTAACGCCAACGATATAAAGCTGCGTATTCAAGGACTGAATCGGCACACCATAAGCTTGAGCAGATGCACCAAACGCCGGATTTCCTGAAGTGGTGCTTGTGCTGGGGGAAATATAACCCACAACAGAGGTTCCAAAATATCCAGGAGCCGTAAGAGCAGTCAAGTAGCTAGAGTTTTGCAAGTTAGCTAATGCAGCTGCCCATGTAGTTCCAAGATTAGCAGACCAACCAACCATCATAATGTTATTGGTCACACCATTTGCCCAAGGAATCACAGCCGCAGCCCCACCACCCGTAACCGTCACACGACCAGCGGTATTGCTGTTTGTGGCACCAAGACCCACATCGCTCCAAGTCTGCAATGCAGCCAAAGTCGTGGGCTGGGAAGCCGCAACGCCAAACGCTGTTTGAGTTTTATATAGAAGCTCATAGAAAAACCCAGTTGTAGCAGCTCCCGCCGTGTTACCAATGGCACCATTGCCCGTGGAACTGCCATTACCAAAAATGGCAGACTGAAGAGTGGAATTTGTTTGCGCAGTAAAGTTGGCAAAACTGATTGAAGACCAATTCACAGTGCCTTGAGCAAAAGCAGCACCTGAAATTGCAACCGCAATCATCGAGGTTAGTATTGTTTTTTTCATATTTTTTATTATTTGGTTTTTTTAATTGTTTTTTGTTATAGTTTCAATCTGATTACAGGCCCTGAGTCCAAGTGAAATTAGCTGCCGGGATGAAAAAGAATGCCTGACCAATGCTCAATGACGGCGGCACCGGAATTGGATTACCACCATTATCATCCCAGAGCGAAGACGATCCAGAGTCTGAAAGATAAGTATCGAAACCCGAACCGTTCCAAATCTGCAACGTGCTACCGTCAGGAAGATTATTATTAGAAGACAGAGCAATACCTCCAGCAGTAGATGTGCCGTTGGTAACTGCACCAGCATATGGAACCACAGAACCAATACATACAGTCACACCGCCAGACAGAACCGTATTATTGGTAGTGCCGGAATTGATAGCAATTGAACCACTAAAACTGTTGGTTGTATTAGCCGCCGGAATAAGGAAGAAACCTTGTCCAACTTCAACTAGTGGAGCATTGGGTATCGGATTGCCACCATTATCATCCCAGAGTGACGCAGATCCAGAATCGGAAAGATAAGTGTCAAAACCTGAGCCATTCCAGAGCATCAACTGACTACCGTCCGGAATCGTGGGATTACCCCCTGACAACGGCCAAACTTCGTTAGCACCATTGCTAACCCCAATCGCGAAGGGAACGGACATCGCATAAGTGGAGCCGCCGGATGTCGGAATGTTCGCATAACCCACAATGTTTTGTGAGTAGACGCTGCTGGCTTGAGTAGAAATGATTCCAGCAGCCAGCGCAGCAGCAGCAATCAGTAGTGTTTTTTTCATGTGTAGTGTTTGTGTGTTGTTGTTTTGTTTACCGTGTGTGGCAACAATTTCGCAGAGGGGCAACCCGGCGTCAACTTTTATTTAAAATATTTTGAACATATTTTAGCCACGCATCAGGAGCTGGGAGATCGCCGCTGGGAGATGGGTTAATACCTCTATTTTATTGGCGTTTTAAGGCTATCCAGGCAGCTTGGCCGACACTTTTCTGCCGCGCGCAGGTCGGGGTGTCACCGGTTTGTTTCAAAATTTAACCGCCAAGTCGCCAAGGTCGCCAAGTTTTTTCCACAGAGGCCCAGATAAACACAGATGGGGAACAAGACCTGACACGGATTTGCACGGATGGATTCGGAATCCGTGGTAATCAGTGAAATCCGTGTCTGCTTGGCGCGCTTGGCGGCTTGGCGGTTGAATTCGTTTCCAGCTTTTCTCCCCAGCTTTGGCCACCCGCCGGGCTGGCGCTCATCGCGGCTGGTCGGTGGTTAATTTTCAGATTCCCCGGTTTGCGCGCCAGAGCAGCACGGCGCCAACGGCTTGAAAAATAAAATTCGGCAGCCACAAAATCAGGTGCGGACAAAATTCCGGTCGCGCCGCCAGCGATTGGCCGAGCATGATGAAGGCGTAATAAACCACGACGAGCAGCAGCGCGATGGCGATACCGATGTTGGTCTCGCGGCGATGGACGCGGATGCCCAGCGGGATGCCAACGAGCGTAAAACCAAAGCAAGCAAAGGAAAATGCCACTTCGCGATTCATCGCCACGCGAACGGGTTCGGTAAAATCTTTCTGTTGCTGGCGCAAAGTTTTTAATTGGACGCGCAAGGTGTCCGACGCATTGGTGCCGACGGGCAGATGCAAGTTTTCTAAATCGTGCAATTCCTGCCGCAGTTGCAAAAACGTCATGTCGCTGATGCTCGGTTTGTTCACGCGATTGGTCGCACTGCTTAAACTCAAGTTCAACGTCAACGTCGGAAAAGAGCTGATGGCATCGCGTTCGCCGACGGTAACGCTCTGGGCGTCATATAAATCTAAAATCAACTGATTGTTCGCGCGATCAGGTCTCAGTTGGCCGCGCGCAGCGCGCAAAGTGGTGTCCACGTTCGTCTCATTTTGGAGCCGGTAAATCATCACGTTTTCCAATTTGCCGCCGTTATTTTTTTCGACGTAAAAAATGTAGCCGGGAAAATCACGGATGAATCGGCCAGCCGGCAATTGCGCATTAACGATTTCAGCGCGGAGATCGCGAATCAAACTGACGTAAGCCACGCGGCAACGTGGGCCAAGATCCATATTGAACCACGCGCTCAATGTGCAGCAAAACAAACTCAATAACAGCACTGGCATCACAAGCGACATCAGGCTGACGCCGCTCGCGCGCGCGGCGGTGAGTTCCTGATCTGCACTGAAACGGCCAAACACCAGCAGCGTCGCGGTCAGCATTCCCATCGGCAATGCGAACACCCAAACGAACGGAATCAAATATAAAATCGCCTTCACCATGAGCAGCGGACTGACGTGGCTGCTGGCGAGCAGCGTAAGAATTTCGCGCAGCGCATTGCCGATGAGTAGCACGGCGGTAAACACCGCCACGGTGAGCAGCAGCGTGACAAAGACTTGGCCGACGAGATATTTTTGGAGTGTTTTCAACGATGATTCCGCGCGCAAAGTGGCCGATTTAATGTGCGGTGAAAAGCCAATTCATCTGGTCCGGTCACTGTCACCACAACTGGTGACAGGCGGAAGAAATTGAATCTGTTAAGCTATTTTCAGTTGGACGTAGTGGTTCGACTGAAATTTTAAGTGTTGTTGTAAAGAGACCGGAGTAGTGTCCGGTCTCTTTTCTTTTGTAGTAAGCTCACCGCAAAATCCGGTTAGTCAACTGACTGATTTGCACCTCAATTTGGGCAAGAACACGTTTGATTTCCGCCGCGTCCGCCACCAATTGCTGTCGCCGCGCAATCTCCGCTGCATCCGGTGTGGCGAGTCGGATTTGTTGCAGCAATTCTCCGTCGAGACGCAAAGTTTCGGCATTCACTTTGTTCACAATATTGGTTTCCTGATTGTTCAACGTATCTTGAACGGCAAACAACACGCCCATCTGGTTGGTGTAATAACTATACGCCAGCGCAGCTTGCGATTCGCGCTCGGTGTCGGCCAGTTGCAGATGCGCTTCAATTTTTTTGTCCACCGTCAACAACAGATACAGCGTGTTCGTGTGGAAGAAAAATGCTTCGTCATGGCTCTTCTCGAAATAAAAATCGTTCATCTTGTCGAGCATCGGCGCAAGAGAAGTTAGTTGCGATTGGATGACGGCCATTTGCTTGGACTGGTTTTGCTCGTATTGAATGATGTTCCGCGATAGCAAATCAATCTTGGCGCTGTTGATTTTGGTCTGCTTGTCGCAGCCGCAAAGCAACGCAACGAGGATGAACGGAAGTAAGCGGATGGTTTTTTGCATATTTAATCAACTCCAACGGATTGGTTTATGAACTGGCTGTCCACCGATGTCAAGCCGCCGCCAAACAGGTCGGCCAAAAAACGAAAAACCCCTGATAAAATCAGGGGTTTTAAAGAGTGGTGGCAGGAGCCGGAATTGAACCGGCGACACAAGGATTTTCAGTCCTCTGCTCTACCAACTGAGCTATCCTGCCGACCGTGGGCGCGAATGAAACCAAACTTCCGCGCCAAAGACAAGCCGCAATTCCGTCAGACAAGCTGCGGTTGCACCAGTTCGGGGTCCATACCCAAATCTTTGATGGCCTGCGCAACGACCTTGCGGTCGATGAGTTTTTTCTCCGCGAGCGCGTAGAGCGTGCCGATGACAGTGCTTTCGACATCGACGCCAAAGAACCGGCGCAAACGGCCACGCGTATCGCTGCGGCCAAAACCATCCGTGCCGAGCGTGAACAATCCGCCGGGAACCCACGAAGCAATCTGATCTGGCACGGTGCGGATGTTATCCGAGACGGCGACGAACGCGCCCTGCTCTTTTGCGAGCAGCGTCTCGACGTAATTTTTCTTTGCAGGCAAAGTCGGGTGCAGCATGTTCCAACGCTGGGTGCGAATCGCATCGGTGCGCAGCAACTTGTAACTCGTCGCGCTCCAGACATCGGCACTGACACCATATTTTTCCGCGAGAATTTCCTGCGCCTTCAACGCCGACTGCATGATGGAACCGCTGCCGAAGATGTGTGCTTTGACTTTCTTACCCTCGACGCCAGGCTTGAATTTATACAAGCCTTTGAGAATTCCCTCTTCACAATCCGCCGGCATCGGCGGCTGCGGATAATTTTCGTTGTAAACGGCGAGGTAATAAAAAATATCTTCCTGCTCGACATACATCCGGCGCAAGCCATCCGCCACGATGGCGGCGAGTTCGTAGCCGAACGCGGGATCGTAAGGCAAACAGGTCGGAATCGTGCTTGCGTGAAGCAAGCTGTGCCCGTCCTGATGTTGCAGACCTTCGCCATTGAGCGAGGTGCGACCGCTCGTTGCGCCGAGCAAAAAGCCTTTCGCGCGAATATCGCCAGCCAGCCAGAACAAATCACCAACGCGCTGCGGTCCGAACATTGAGTAGTAAATGTAAAATGGAACCATCGGCACGCCGTGCGATGCGTAGCTCGTGCCAGCGGCAATAAAGGATGACATCGCACCGGTTTCACTAATGCCCTCTTCGAGAATTTGACCATCTTTCGCTTCGTGATAATACGAAAGCGTTTTGCTATCCACCGGCTCGTAAAGCTGGCCTTTGGGCGAGTAAATTCCAATCTCACGAAACAAGGTATCAAGACCAAACGTGCGCGCTTCGTCGGGAATAATCGGAACCAAATGCTTGTTCAAACCTTTGTGCTGGAGCATGAGGCTCAACAAACGTCCAAACACCATCGTCGTGGAAGCTTCGCGCGCAGAACCACGCACCATTTCGGCGAAATGATCCAGCTTCGGCACGTCAAGCGTCACCGGCTTGACGATACGCGCTGGCACAAAGCCACCGAGCGCCTTGCGTTTTTCCAAAAGGTATTTTGTCTCCACGCTGTCCGGCGCGGGACGGAAAAACGGCATGTCAGCAATGACATCGTCGCTGATGGGAATGTTGAAACGTTTGCGGAACTCGCGGAGTTCCTTCTCGTTCATTTTCTTCTGCTGGTGCGAAATATTTTTGCCTTCACCCGCTTCACCGAGGCCGTAGCCTTTGACGGTTTTTGCGAGAACGACTGTCGGTTGACCTTTGTGTTCCGTCGCTGCTTTGTAGGCCGCATACATTTTGCGGACGTCGTGACCGCCGCGCAGTAATTTTGAAATTTGCTCGTCGCTCAAATGGTTCACCAGTTCGAGCAACTGCGGATATTTACCAAAGAAATGTTTACGCGTGTAGCTGCCAGGCTCGACGATGTATTTCTGATAATCGCCATCCACGCATTCTTCCATGCGCTTGAGCAGCAGACCGGACTTATCGCGCTTGATGATTTCGTCCCACTCCGTGCCCCAAATGACTTTGATGACATTCCAACCCGCACCCCGGAACAAACCTTCGAGTTCCTGAATAATTTTTCCGTTGCCGCGCACCGGACCGTCGAGCCGCTGCAAATTGCAATTTACAACCCAAACAATGTTGTCGAGGTTTTCGCGCGCGGCCAAAGTGATGGCGCCGAGTGATTCGGGTTCGTCTGATTCACCATCGCCGAGGAACGCCCAAACTTTCGGTTCGGATTTCCAGTTCACCAGCCCGCGAGCCTGCAAATAGCGATTAAAGCGCGCCTGATACAGCGACATGATCGGGCCGAGCCCCATCGAAACGGTCGGAAACTGCCAGAATTCCGGCATCAAATACGGATGCGGATACGATGACAAGCCGCCGCCCGGCGCGAGTTCCTGCCGGAAGTTCTGCAAATCCGCCTCATTCAGGCGACCTTCAAGATACGCGCGCGCATACATGCCCGGCGCGGCGTGGCCTTGAAAATAAATCTGATCACCCGGAAAATTTTCGGAGCGACCACGGAAAAAATGATTTTGCGCCACTTCGTAAAGTGTCGCTGACGAGGCAAACGACGCGATATGTCCGCCGACGTTTGTATTCGAATTTGCCTTAACCACCATCGCCATCGCGTTCCAACGGATGATGCTCTTGATGCGGCGTTCGATATCGCGGTCGCCCGGATACACCGGCTGCTGTTCCGCCGAGATCGTGTTGATGTAAGGCGTGGTCTGACCGCTGACGGGACGCGGCTCGGTGCGCAGTTGCGTGGCGAGTTTTTCGAGCAATTGCGCCGTGCGCTCCGGCCCCTGATTTTGCAGGGACAACTCAAACATGGCTTGCAACGATTCGGACATCTTGTCGCCGTTGGTGGCCGTTGAGGTGGATGCGGAACGCGTTTCGTAAATGTCTTTTTTGGATGATTTCACTTGGCTAAAATTCTTATTTGCGGATAAACAGCAACGCCCGACAGAATAAACTGGATTTCTGCGCGCAACAACTGCGAAATGTTGCGGCCATGAAACGGCTCGACCTCACATTCACCGCTCCTGCTGAAAATCTCGCAGCGGACGAAGCCGTTCTGGACTGGTGCGAAAGCGGTGCGGGCGAAGAAACCCTTCTCTTTTGGCAGCCGCGCGAAACTTTCGTCGTCGTCGGCTACGCCAATAAAGTCGCCACCGAAGTCAACATCGCCGCGTGCGAGGCCAAGAAAATTCCAATCTTTCGGCGTTGCTCCGGCGGCGGAACCGTCGTCCAAATGGCGGGCGGATTGAATTACTCCCTTATTTTACGAATCGAGGAAAACGGGCCGACTCGCTCCATCACCTCCGCCAACCAGTTCATCATGGAGAAAAATCGCGCCGCGATTCAAACCCTTCTGCCAGCATCCAAAGTCTCCGTGCGCGGTCATACCGACCTTTGTCTCGGCGACGTAAAATTCGCCGGCAGCTCGCAACGCCGCCGGAAAAATTTTCTACTCTTCCACGGAACTTTGCTACTCGACTGCGATTTGAATTTGATCAGCGAACTGCTTTTGATGCCGTCATTACAGCCAGATTATCGCGCCAGCCGCCCGCATTCTGACTTCGTGACCAATTTGAATTTGCCCGCAGAAAAAATAAAGGCAGCGCTCGCGAATGAGTGGAACGTAAATGAACAATTAAAAAATCCGCCACTCGAAGAAATTTCCCAACTCGCCCGCGAAAAATATTCAACGCGCGAATGGAATTTTAGATTTTAGAGTCGCGTCGCCAACGCCGCCTGACTTTTCGCAAAAATTTCTTCATGCAGCGAATTGCCGTGCGCGTCAATCGTCACCACAGCGGGAAAATCCACCACTTCCAATTCCCAGATCGCTTCGGGCGAACCGAACTCTTCCTTGAAATAAACGTTTCGGACTTTTTTCACACACTCGGCCAGCACCTGCGCCGCACCGCCGATGCCGTGCAGATACACACAGCCATATTCCTTGCACGCCGCTTGTGTTTTCGCTCCCATCCCGCCTTTGCCGATGACACCGCGCAAACCGAAATCACGGATGACCTGCCATTGATACGGTTCTTCGCGAATCGAAGTCGTCGGCCCCGCCGCCGTGCATTTGAACGTGCCGTCCGCCTGCGGCATCATCACCGGCCCGCAGTGATAAATGATGCCGTCCTTGAAACTCACGCCCGCCGGCAGTTTGCCACCTTCGTGCAAATACTTGTGCACCGCGTCGCGCCCCGTGAACACGACGCCAGAAATCAAAACTTCGTCGCCGACTTTTAGCGCGCGGATTTTATCTTCAGAAAATGGGAAACTTAATTTTGTCATAACAAATCAGAGTTGTGCCACCACAGTCGCAACTGCGGTTGAATTGGAAAAGCCAAAAATCATTTCAACAACGCCTCCGCGTGTTTGCGCGCGGCCTCGGTCTGGCCGCCGAGCATCCGCGCGAGTTCCGTGACGCGCAATTTTTTGTCGAGCAAAGTGATTTCAGAAATCGTCCGGCCATTTTTTACCGACTTGCTAACAACATAATGCGCATCCGCTGTCGCTGCGACTTGCGGTAGATGCGTGATGCAAAACACCTGTCGTTTCATGGCAATTTGCTGCATCTTCTCGCCGACGGCATTCGCTGTTTCGCCGCCAACATTGGCGTCCACTTCATCGAAAACCAAAACCGGAATTTCGTCTTCGGCCGCGAGCACGGTTTTCAGCGCCAACATCACGCGCGCCATTTCGCCGCTCGACGCAATCGCGCGCAATGACTTGGCCGGCTCGCCCGGATTTGGTGCAAACTGAAATTCAATTTCGTCCTGACCGGAAGTAGACGGCTGCGCGGCTGTGGAAATCGCCACATCAAACTTGCTTTGCTTGAAGCCCAAATCTTCCAATTGCTTACTCACGGCTTTGGCAAGTTGTGGAATCACTTTCTTGCGCGCGGCGGAAAGATTTTTGCCCGCACTCGCAATTTCTGAATCCAGTTTTTCCAACGCCGCATTCAACCGCGCCAGTTCCGCGTCGCGGCTTTCGAGCGATTGCAATTTGGTTTTCGCCTCGTCGCCAAACGCGATGACTTCTGCCAGCGTCGCGCCATATTTGCGTTTCAGCGAGTGAATCAAATTTAAACGCTCTTCAACTTCCGCGAGCCGCGCGGGATCCACGTCCACCTTGTCGGCGTAGCGCGACAATTCCGTCTGCAACTCGCGCAACGTCTCGCCCGCCTGCGCGTGCAACGCGACCAGATTTTCCGCGCCGACATCCACGCGCTGCAGTTCCGCCAGCACGCGACCGATGACGCCAGATTGCGTGAGCAATGAACTTTCGCTTTCACTCAAAGCGTCAATCGCCGTCTGACTTAACTGCAATAATTTCGCGGCGTTGCTCGCGCGGTTAAATTCTTCCGTGACGGATTGCTCTTCGTCCGATTGCAAGCGCGCGGCGGAAATTTCCTGCACTTGAAAACGCAACAAATCTAATTGCTGCGCGTAAGTTTTTTCGTCAACGATGAGCGCGGACTTTTCACTTTCCAAAACGCTGCGGCGGCGAACGAGTTCGCCAAATTCTTCGCGCGTTTTTGCCAGACCACCGAACGCGTCGAGAATCAAAAGCTGTTTGCCCGCGTGCAGCAACGACTGGTGATCGTGCGGGCCGTGCATGTCCACGAGCCATTCACCAATCGTAGCGAGCGTAGTGAGCGTCGTTGCGGAACCATTGATGAACTGGCGATTCGTGCCGCTCGCGGAGAAATTACGTTTCAACACGAGCTGATTTTCCTCGCACGGTTCCAAGCCGTTTTCTTCGAGGAAGTTTTTCAGCGGCGCGCGAAGTTTCTTTAAGTCAAAAACGGCCTCGACCGAACAACTTTCTTCGCCGCTGCGGATGAGCGTGCGGTCGGCGCGTTCGCCCAAAACCAAATTCAGCGCGCCAATGATGATGGACTTGCCCGCGCCGGTCTCGCCGGTGATGACGTTGCAACCGGGCTGGAGTTCCAGCGTGAGGTCGCTCACGAGGGCGAGGTTTTTGATGCGCAAGGTCGTCAACATGGCCAAATTTCGGCCACAGCTAAACACAGACCCGCTGTGGCCTGCGACTAAAAAATCACGCAAAGACGCAAAGGCGCAAAGAAATTTTGCCTTTGCGCCTTTGCGTCTTTGCGTGAGCCATTTCATTTGTTAATTTTTGAACGCATGGCGTTTGAATTTACATTTCTCGGCAGCGGCACTTCGCAGGGTGTGCCGCTCATCGGCGTGGAGTATCCGCCGGAATATCTGGCGAATCCAAAAAACTGGCGCACGCGCCCGGCCATTTATATCGCCACGGATAAAGTGAAACTCGTCGTGGACACGCCGCCGGAATTTCGCCTGCAATGTCTGCGCGAAAAAATCAATCATCTCGACGCCGTGCTCGTCACGCATGCACACGCCGACCACATTCTCGGCATGGACGATTGCCGCCGCTTCTGCGATTTGAACGGCGGCACGGCGCTGCCGATTTACGCGAGCGAGGCGACGATGGTGCATCTGCGCCGCGTGTTCATTTACGCGTTTCATCAAGGCCCCTGGCCGAAAGGTTATTTTATTCCCGAAGAAAAAGTCATCAATAGTCCGTTTGAAATTGGTGATCTTAAAATAACGCCGTTTGATCTGCCGCACGGACGCATGACGACGACGGGATTTTTGTTCGAGCAGGACGGGAAGAAACGCCTGACTTACTTGAGCGACTGCAAGGAGATTCCCGAAGCCGTCATCGAACGCGTTCGCGGCGTGGAAATCGCCGTGCTGGACGCGCTACGGCACAAGCCGCATCCCACGCACATGTGCCTCGACGAGGCGCTGACGGCGGCGCGGCGTATCAATGCTGGCAAAACTTTTTTCACGCACCTCACGCACGATTACGACCACGACAAATCGCAGGCGGAATTGCCGGACGGAATTTCGCTCGCGTGGGACGGACTGAAAGTCAAAGGCGCATAAGTGAAAAAAGTTTTCCTCATTTTTCTCGCGGCAATTTTTTCCAGCCTCGCCATGCCGTTGCGTGCAGCGGATGAGTTTGTTTTCACGCCAGCAAATCCGCCGGAAATGACGCCGCTAAAAAATCATGATTCGCCCGCGTATCGCGCGGCAAAACTGTTTCAGCACGGCGTGAACCTCGGCAATTATCTCGAAGCGCCGCCGGGACAAAATTGGGGCGTCACCGTTTCGGCGGATGAATTTGCTGCAATGAAACGCGAGGGCTTCGACCACGTGCGCGTGCCGGTCGGTTGGCAACATTATGCCGGACCCGCGCCAGATTACACTCTTGCGCCGGAAATTTTTGCACGCGTGGATTTTGTCGTGACCAACGCGATTGCTAATAAAATAGCTGTGATGATCAACATACATCAATTCGCCGAACTGGACAAAAACCCAGCCGCTGCGACCGAAGAATTTGTTAAAATCTGGGAGCAAGTCGCGGCGCATTATAAGAAATTCCCAAATACACTGGCGTTTGAACTCGATAATGAGCCGCATGATTACGCTACCACGGCGGTGATGAATCCGCTTTACGCGCGCGCCATCGCCACTATCCGCGCGACGAATCCGCAGCGAACCATCTTTGTCGAGCCGGGCAACTGGGGCAACATTGATGAATTAAAAAATCTCGCGCTGCCGCCGGACGACAATGTGATTGTCTCTGTGCATTGCTACGAACCGTTTCATTTCACGCACCAGGGCGCCAGCTGGACAGGTGAGGATTTTAAACAAGCTGGCGTTATTTTTCCCGGCCCGCCAACGCAAACGCTTGTGCCGGACATGAGCCTCAATCCGAAACCGTGGGTGCTGGACTGGTTTAAAAAATACAATTCGTTGCCGACAGAAAAAAATCCAAGTGGCCCGATAGCTTTTACGTCAAAATTAAAATACGCCAGCGCGTGGTCAGATTATTATGGACGACCGATTCACCTCGGTGAGTTCGGGGCTTACACCAAGGCAGACGCCCAATCGCGCGCGAATTTTTATTCTGCGATGCGCTACGAAGCGGAAAAGTTGCATATCGGCTGGTGCATCTGGGACTGGAGCGCTGGCTTTCGTTACTGGGACAAGAAAAATCAGCGCGCGCTCCCCGGAATGCACGCCGCGCTTTTTGACAAATGAAATCAATGGAATAATGTGGACGCAGCCAAACACACCATGATTTTTTTACACGCCACAACCCTGCTTTGCTTGCTCGTGATGACGCCATTTCTTGCGCGCGGCGGCGGCGAGGAAGTGGTGGTGATTTACAACACTCAGATGCCGGAATCCAAAACCGTTGCCGAGCATTACGCAGCTGTGCGGGCGGTTCCGCAGAACCAAATTTTTGGTTTCGGTCTCACGACTAACGAAACCATTTCGCGCGCTGACTTCAGAGATTTTTTGCAGAAACCGCTCGCCAACCGGCTCGAAGCCGCCGGGCTGTGGAAATTTGGCGAGGTCACCACGCCCGCCGCCAACGGTCAACCAGCTCAAACGGAAGTGCGCGTTGTGCAATCCAAAATTCGTTACGCTGTTCTCTGCTACGGCGTGCCGCTGAAAATCGCGCCCAGCTCCATCATGGAAAATTATTTAGACAATACTTTCATTGAAAGATTTGCCGACAAAGTCACGCGCGACAAATTGCGCGGCAACGAAGCCGCCGTGGATTCAGAACTCGCTTGGCTGCCGGAAATAAAAATAAAAGTTCCGCTGACAGGGCCATTGCCAAATCCGTTTTACCTTTGCACCAACCGCGCGGCGATGAATTGCACCAACGGACTGCTGCTGGTTTCGCGACTAGACGGACCGACGGCAGAAATCGCCAATGGTCTTGTGGACAAATCCATTCAAGCAGAGAACTCCGGCTTATGGGGACGCGCATATTTTGATGCGCGCGGCTTGGCGACGACCAATGATTATTACCTCGGCGATGTTTGGATGATGACCGGCGCAGAAATCAGTCGTCAACTTGGCTTTGAAGTCGAAGTAGACACGAACGCAGATTTATTTCCCGCGTCGTTGCCGATGAGCCACATTGCGATTTATGCCGGCTGGTATGCGTTCGATCCGTGCGGCCCATTTCTGCAATCGAAAATGGAGTTCATGCCCGGCGCCTTCGCTTATCATCTGAATTCTTATAGCGCCGACTCCGTGCGCACCGCCACGCAACATTGGTGCGGCCCGTTGCTGGCCAAAGGCGCGACCTGCACGATGGGCTGCGTGTATGAACCGTATTTGCAATTCACGCCCAACGTTGCCTACACCATTCAAGCGCTCGGCAATGGCTTTACGTTTGGCGAAGCCGCGTGGGCATCGCAAATCGCCTTGTCCTGGCAGACGGCAGTTATCGGCGACCCGTTGTATCAACCGTTCAAAAAATCGCCGCCAGAATTGCACGCGCTGCTGGCGCGCACAAAAAGTCCGTTGCTCGAATGGTCGTTTGATCGGCTGATGTGCCTCGACCTCGCTCACGGTTTGCGCGAATCGCAGCTACTTCCCTTTCTCGCCAACCTGCCGACCACTGCGCAAAGCGCCGTTCTGTGCGAGAAGCTGGCAAACTTTTACGAAGCGTCTGGCAAACCGAACTCCGCCATCGAATCGTGGCAGAACGCACTTAAATTAAATCCTTCGCCGCAGCAAAAAATCCGCATCCGGCTTACGCTCGGCGAAAAGCTGACCGCGCAAAATCGCTTTGCTGACGCGGCGGAAAATTATCGTGCGCTGATTGCCGAAGCGCCGGATTATCCCGGCCGAGATTTGATTGATAAAAAACTTCAGGCACTCGAACCAAAACTTACGGGCGCAAAGAAACCCTAGATTTCATGGCTGTTTTCTTCGACACACACGCGCATCTGGATTATCCCGAATATGAACAGGATTTTTCGGAAGTCCTCGCCCGCGCGCAAGCTGCCGGCATCACCAAAATAATTTCCATCGGCACAAGTCTCAGTAGCAGCCGCCGCGCAATCGCGCTCGCGGAAAAATTTCCCACGATTTACGCCGCCGTCGGCTGGCATCCAAGCGAGGCGTTGACCGCGCCGGAAGATTTGCGCCCGGCTCTGCGCGAACTTGCGGCGCATCCCAAAGTCGTCGCGATTGGCGAAACTGGTTTGGATTATTATCGGCTGCCGAGTTCACAAAACGGCAGCGCAGCGAACGACGCCCATTACAAAAAGCGGCAGGCGGAAATTTTTCAGCAGCAACTCGAAGTCGCGGCGGAATTTAATTTGAATGCCGTCATTCACCAGCGCGCCTCATTTGACGATACACTGACGCAATTAAAACCGTTCGCCGGCAAAGTGCGCGGCGTCTTTCATTGCTTCGGCGAAAGCGTGGAGCGTTTGAAACAGATTTTGGAAATCGGATCGCTTGTGAGCTACACGGGCATCGTGACATTCAAGAACGGCCAGAACATCCGCGACGCCGTCGCCGCCACGCCGCTAGACAAATTTATGTTGGAAACGGATTGTCCCTATCTCGCGCCGATTCCGCATCGCGGCAAACGCGGCGAACCGGCGTTCGTAAAGGAGATTTCCGAGACCGTCGCGCAGGTAAAAATGATTTCGATCGATGAATTGAGCGCGGCGACGTGCCGCACCGCGCACGAATTTTTTCCAAAACTCGTATGACCAAGCAGCAAGTCCTCGACCTCTATTTTCTCGACGCGCGGCATAAGCTCATCGAAATCGCCGCCTTCCTCGACCGCGCCGAACGTGCGACTGGCAAAGAAGATTTTCGTCTGAAAAATTTCCGCAGCGCGCTCGCCAGGCTGGACGGCAAAAAGAAAAATCGCGCAAAGAATGTCCTGCTCGCGTTCAGTGACCAGACGACGAAGCCAATTGCCAAAGCTGCTGGCAAAGGCGCGGTTGGCGCGTATTCCAAAACCAAATAATTGTCATGCGCTACATTGAACCACACGCCCACATGGTCAGCCGCACGACGGATGATTACGAACGCATGGCGCTCGCCGGCTGCGAGGCCGTCTGTGAGCCTGCGTTCTGGGCGGGTTTCGACCGCAGTTCGCCTGCCGGCTTTTTTGATTATTTTTCCCAACTCACCGAACACGAACCGAAGCGCGCCGCCAAGTTCGGCCTGAAACATTTCTGCTGGCTCTGCATCAATTCCAAGGAGGCCGAAGACGTAAAGCTGGCGGAAGAAGTCATCGCTTTGATTCCGCAATTTATCAAAAGTAAAAATGTTCTCGGCATCGGTGAAATTGGGTTGAATAAAAATTCACGGAACGAGCTGCGCGTTTTGGAAATGCAGGTCGATCTGGCGGCAAAATATAATCAATTGATTCTCGTCCACACGCCGCATCTCGAAGACAAACTTAAAGGAACAAGATTGATTCTCGACGTTCTCAAAAACGATAAAAGAATTCAGCCGGAGCGCGTCATCATTGATCACGTTGAGGAGCACACGGTGGAAATGGTTTTGGACTGCGGCATGTGGGCGGGCATGACGCTGTATCCGGAAACCAAATGCACGCCGGCGCGGGCGATTGATATTTTAGAAACTTACGGCAGCGAAAAAATCTGGATGAACAGCGCATGCGATTGGGGTATGAGCGATCCGCTGGCCGTGCCAAAAACGGCGTTGGAAATGAAGAAGCGCGGCCATCTGGCGAAGGCGATTGAGAAAATAATTTTCCAGAATCCGAAAAATTTTCTGCGGCAGTCGCCAAATTTCAAGCTGTAGCGCCACCGACCAACACCACGAACTCGCCTTTCAAGCTGCGCTTCGCCGCGATTTCCAAAAGCTGCGCGGGTTTGCCGCGCAGAAACTCCTCAAATTTTTTCGTCAACTCGCGCGCTAGCACCACGTCGCGTTCGGGAAAAACTTCGTTCAGTTCGCCCAGAAGTTTTTCGATGCGATACGGCGATTCGTAGAAAACCATTGTGGCAGCAATGGTTTTAAGCGACTCCAGCTTGTTGCGCCGCTGGCCGGACTTGTGCGGGAGAAAACCGGCAAAATAAAATTCTTCCGTCGGCAAACCGCTCGCAGTCAGTCCGGCGACGAGCGCACACGGCCCAGCTACGGCTTCAACCCGAAAGCCAGCGGCGATGGCGGCGCGCACCACACGCTCGCCGGGATCGCTGATGCCGGGGCTGCCAGCGTCCGTAACGAGCGCGACTTTCTCGCCGCGTCGGAGTCGCTCGATGATTTCCTCGCTGCGCCGCGCTTCGTTGAATTGAAAATAACTCAATAGCGGTTTGCTGATGCCAAAATGTTTTAGCAATTGTCCGCTGTGCCGCGTGTCCTCGGCGGCGACCACGTCGCACTCGCGCAGGACGCGCAGCGCGCGGAGCGTGATGTCCTCAAGATTCCCAATCGGCGTGGCCACGAGGTAAAGCGTGCTGGCAGTTAGCGGCGGCAAAGCGGCGTCCATGGCTTGACTTAAACAGATAATTCAGCGGAAATAAACCTGTTTTAGAAACTATGCCCAAACCACTAGGCCGATGGAATCTCGCGCGGCTCCAGCGCATCACGACTTCATCGCATCGTTACATTGCGGAAGTGGACGGGCTGCGTTTCATCGCTATCTTCAGCGTGCTGCTGTTCCATGTTCATTTTGCCGCGACCAATATTCCCGGCACAACGCTGGCGGCATCGTCGTTAAATTTTCTTTTTTGGCCGGTGACTAACGGCTATCGCGGCGTTGAACTTTTTTTTGTCATCAGCGGATTCATTCTTGGCCTGCCATTCGCCGCACATCATCTCTGCAGTGCTCCTGCAGTGAAAATTGGAAAGTTTTATCTGCGCCGACTGACGCGTTTGGAACCGCCTTACATTCTGGCACTGCTATTGTTTTACGGAGCTGCTGTCGTGCTGCATGACATTCATGCGCAGGATCCAAATTTCTTTTCCGGACTACTCCTGCGACTCGGCTATGCGCACAGCATCGTGCGCGGCCTGCCACCAAAGCTGGACGGCGTAACGTGGACGCTGGAAGTCGAAGTTCAATTTTATCTGCTCGTGCCGTTGCTTGCCCAGATTTTCAAACTCGCAACTGCCCCGCGCCGCTTGCTGCTCCTCGCCGCCATTTGCAGCGCGCCGCTGCTAGCGAACATCATTCCGCGCAGCGACCTGACGTTGCCAGGTTTTATCCAATATTTCCTTGCTGGTTTTCTGTTAGCCGACCTGCATAGCACCAACGCGGGCGCAGGAAAAATTTCCGCGCGATTTTGCGACTGGTTGGCAATGGGCGCATTACTCGCGCTGGCGCTGGCACCGGACACAATCATCTTCCGGCAATTTTTTCCATGGCTGCTGACGTTGCTGTTCATCGGCGCACTGCGCGGAAACTGGTTCACGGCGGTTTTGCGGCGACCGGTCATCGCGACGCTCGGTGGAATGTGTTATTCACTTTATTTGCTGCACTATCCGCTCTTCTCGTTCATCGCGGCGAGAATTATTACTAGCGACATGACGATGCCGATGGCGTGTCTGCGTCTAGCATTGGTGGGACTGCCAGTGGCGATTAGCGCGGGCATCGCGTATTACATCCTTATCGAAAGACCGTGTATGAATCCGAACTGGCCTCAACTCGCTTATCAAAATGTCCGGCGAGTCTGCGGTTTAATCTTCAAATAAAAATAAATTCTCCATGAAATCCGCCGCACATTTTTCCATCATCCTCGTTACCGCGCCGGATTTGAAGACTGCGCGCGCGCTGGCAAAAGCTGCGCTGAAAGCCAAACTCATCGCCTGCGCCAATCTTGTTCCAAAAATTGAATCGCATTACTGGTGGCAGGGGAAAATTGAATCGGGCGCCGAAGTTTTGCTGATTCTTGAAACGACAAAAGCAAACTTGGTCGCGCTGGAAAAACTGATTCTCGCCCAGCATCCTTACGAAACGCCGGAATTTCTGGTGTTGTCGCTGCGCGCGGGCAGCTCAAAATATCTAGATTGGCTGGCGGCGAGTTGCACCGGAAAATAATTTGAATCGGTGAAAAGTCGGCTTAGATTTGTTGCGTGAGTCAGCCAGATATCATCCCGTTAATGTTACTCGCCACACAAGGCTTGGCGCTCGCTATTGGCTTCATGATTCTCGGCTGGATGTTGGCGGTGCAGCGCCGAAACCGGTTCGCGCAAAAGGAAATTTCTCCGGCACAGAATTTTTTTACGCGACAACCGGCCAAGTTGCAACGGCCCGATTGCTGGCTAGCCATCCGCGCGGTTTCGCCGGAAGCCGTAAAAATGACGTTGGGCTTGAACGACGCAGCGCCGTGTTCGTGGGCGGAAGGGATCGCGGGCGAACACGAATTTTTTATCAGCCCGCGCGTGAACGGCTGGGTGATCGTCACCGGCATGGGTTTGCCGAATCCGACGGATGACGTGGATGCGACGTTTCTTTTTCTCACGGGCTTGAGCCGGCAACTCGGCCATGTGCAGTATTTTTACGCGAGCCGCCTGTTTCATCATCATGCGTGGGCGCGGTTGGACGACGGTTGTGTGACGCGCGCCTACGCGTGGACGGGCGAAACCGTCTGGCAGCAGGGCGTCGAAACGCTACCGGAAATTGAAACGGGCGTAAAACTGTTCGCTTACGCTGATTACACAGCAACTTTTTTGGACGCGGAAATGAATTTCGAAAAAGTCCCGCAACTGGCGGCGCGCTGGAGCCTCGATCCGGCGCGGGTGAAATTAAATTCTTTCCGGCAAGCCACGGGCAGCGCGGGCGAATCGGCGTTCGGCTGAAAAATTTTATTGCACAACGGACGCGGCAGGCGCAGAGTTTCGACAAGGAAAGGAACTTATGTCATTCACCATCGAACTCGAACTCCAGAAATTTCCAAAAACCATCAAGCTCAAAGACGGCAGCAAAGCCACGATCCGCCTGCTCAAGCCCGAGGACGAAAAGGAATTTCACAAACTCTTCCTCGACATTCCTGAACGCGAACGCATGTTCATCAAACATCGCGTCCAAGACGTGAAGGTCATCCGCGATTGGTGCCGGAACATTGACGTGGGTCGCAATCTGCCGCTCGTCGGCATCATCAATAAAAAAATTGTCGGCGTGGCGACGTTGCACCAACGGCTCGGCGGTTGGAAACGGCACATCGGCCGCGTGAGCGTGCTGGTGCATCCGAAATCCCGCGGCATCGGCCTCGCGCGCGCGCTCGTCAATGAGACGCTTGACATCTCCCGCAGCGCCGGTCTGGAACGCGTCGAAGCAGCCTTCATTGGCGAGCAGGAAGCGGCGCTGAAAATGTTTGCGATGCTCGGCTTCAACCAACTCGTGCGCCTCGAAGATTACGTCAAGGACATGACCGCCATCACGCACGATTACGTTTTGATGGGCCTCGACCTACGCACGGACGAGGAATACACGAACGCGGCCGGATGAAATAATTTTTAGTTTTTAATTCTTAATTTTCAGTTAACTAAAAACTTAAAATTCAAAATTAAAAACTGCTCCATGCCTCCCGAAGTCTGTTCCAACTGCGGCGCGAACGTGCCGCGCAACGCCAAGTCCTGTCCCGGTTGCGGCTCGGATGAAAAGACTGGGTGGTCGGATTCCGCCTACGCCGACAACCTTGGAATTCCCGACGAAAATTTTAATTACGAAAATTTCGTGCAGGAAGAATTTGGTGCCCGCAGTCCGAAACCGCGCGGTATTCATTGGGTTTGGTGGCTTACGGCGGTAATTTTGATTTTGCTGTTCCTAATTTTTTTGCTGCACTGAAAATAAATCAGTCCTCAGCCCAACGGCGAAAAAGAATGGCGGAACAACCTGCCATCTATTATTTGTTAGTCTGTAAGACGCCCATGCAACAGAAAGCCATCGAGACTTTTCTTCGCCTATTCGGATGCTCGCACATTCTGTTTACGCAGCCGTCACCTACTCGCGTCTGCGGCAGAGTGGCTTGGGCTGATGCACCAGAGCATTTCCAAGAGTTTGCCGCTGATACTAGCCAGCGACCGCTCACAGATGATTCGTTAGCACTTGCGGAATTTTTACACGCTCACAACTTGGTAGACATCGATATGATTTCCATTTCACGCTCCGAAGTTTTGAAGATATTTTCATTGGCTGGACACAGTGATTGGACACCAGACCGCCTAAACGCCGCACTTGATGATTTGGAGGAGTTTCGCGTCCACATGGTTGATAACGGGGAAGAGACGGACATCTTTTTTTTACACGAATGACATTATTCCAAAAGTTGCGGCCTAATAAATAGACAGGCCGCACAATTTCCAAAAACAAAAAAGCCCGCTCAATTGAGCGGGCTTTGTGTTTCTAAAAGTAATTTACTTCTTCGCTTCCGGCTTGGCTTCAGCAGCGGGAGCTTCGGGAACAACCGTCGGGGCGATGGTGTCAACCCATTCCAAAATCGCGCTCTGCGAGGCGTCACCGTTGCGCTGGCCGAGCTTGATGATGCGGGTGTAACCGCTGCGGCGATCTTTGAACGCCGGCGCGATTTCCGTGAACAACGTCTTCGCAGCCTTTTCCTGATGCAAACGGGCAACGGCGAGGCGGCGATGGGCAATCGTGCCCTTCTTGCCGAGCGTGACCATCTTTTCCGCCACGGAACGAGCGGCTTTGGCTTTGGCCAAAGAGGTCGTTACGCGCTTGTGTTCGATCAAGCTGCAAACGAGGTTGGCGAGCATCGCGTTGCGATGTTCCGAGGTGCGGCCCAGTTTGGCCGTGCGCTTCAAATGTCTCATGGCAAATCCTTATTCCGTTTTGGCGGCTTCTTCCTTCGGTGCATCCACCAGGCCCGGTTCAAAATTCATACCGAGCGAGAGGTTGAGGGAAACCAGTTTATCTTTAATTTCGTTGAGCGACTTCTTGCCGAAGTTGCGATACTTGAGCATCTCCTGTTCGGACTTCAGCGCGAGCTGACCAACGGTGGTGATGTTCGCGTTGTTCAAGCAGTTGGCGGCGCGGACGCTCAATTCGATTTCGTTGACGCTCATGTTCAACAATTTCTTGAGCTTGGACTTCTCGTCGTCCTGCTTATCGGCCGCTTCTTCAAATTCCACCGCGTTCTTGTCGTAACCGACGAACACGTCGAGGTGATGCGCGAGAATCGCGGACGCCTGCGTCAACGCGTCATCGGGCGTGATGCGGCCGTCGGTCCAGATTTCGAGAACCAAACGATCATAGTCGGTGCGGTTGCCGACGCGCGCGGCTTCGACAGCGTAACGCACGCGGGTCACCGGGGAGAAAATAGAATCAATGGCCACGATACCAATCGCCTGGCCAGGCTTCTTATTTTCATCGCTCGGGCAGAAACCACGGCCAACTTTGACCGTCAGTTCCATCTCAAATTTTTTCTTCTTGTCCAGCGTGCAGATATGTGCCGTGGGATTCACGAGCTCAATGTTCTGGTTGGTCTGGATGTCAGCCGCAGTGACTGCACCGTCTTTGTTGACGGAAAGCAACAACGTCTGTTCGTCACGGGTGTGGGCTTTGAATTTGACTTTCTTCAAATTCAAAACGATGTCGGTCACGTCTTCAGCGACGCCTTCAATCGTGGCAAATTCATGCTGCGCGCCGTCCACCTTCACGGAGGTAATGGCTGCGCCCTCGAGCGAGGAGAGCAACACGCGGCGAAGCGAGTTGCCGATGGTATGGCCGTAACCGGTTTCAAACGGGTCGGCGACAAACTTGGCGTAGGTTTCGGTGGCAGAGGCTTCATCCTTCTGCAACCGCTTGGGCATTTCGAAACGTCCTAAACGAACTGGCATGGTATCCTTTCGACAATTTTAATCTGACGAGTCCGGCTAAATTTATTCCCGGCCGAAATCGCCCGTGTAATTGTCTTTTTGTTTACTGGTTAGCGGGAATAAAATTCGACGACAGCCTGTTCGTTGGCAATCGGTTGGATTTCATCGCGGGTCGGGATGCGCATGACTGTGCCCTTGAACGCTTCTTTGTCCAAAGACAACCAATCCGGCACCGCGCGGCTCGCGGAAACTTCCAAATTCTTCGTCGCCAACTGGCGCGACACGTTGTGATTTTTGACCGTAATGACGTCGTTCACTTTGAGCGCGAAGGACGCGATGGCCGCCTTGCGACCATTGACCTGAATGTGGCCGTGATTGACCAACTGGCGGGCGGCGGCGCGGGTGTTGCCGAAACCGAGGTGGAACACGACGTTGTCCAAGCGGGTTTCAAGAATCTGCAGCATCGTTTCGCCCGTGACACCACGGCGATTTTTCGCCTTTTCATAGACGCCACGAAATTGCTTCTCCATCAGGCCGTAGTAATAACGAAGCTTCTGCTTCTCATTGAGACCTTCACCGTATTCGGTGGTTTTGCGGCGCGACTTCGGGCCGTGGACGCCCGGACCGTAGTTGCGGCGTTCAAGATATTTCGTCGGGCCGAAAATCGGAATACCGAAACGGCGGCTGATGCGGACGCGGGGACCTGTATAACGAGCCATAAAAATTTATAGTTAGCGATTTGCGATTGAAAAATTACACGCGGCGTTTCTTGCGCGGGCGGCAGCCGTTGTGCGGAACAGGCGTCACGTCTTTGATCGTGGAAATTTCCAAGCCGATGGCTTGCAACGCGCGAATCGCGGATTCACGACCGGATCCAGGACCCTTCACGCGAATTTCAACTTCCTTCATGCCGTGCGCCATCGCCTGACGAGCGGCGTCCTGTGCAACCATCTGCGCGGCGTAAGCCGAGCTTTTACGCGAGCCTTTGAAACCAACGCGACCGGCGGCAGACCAACCGATGAGGTTGCCCTGCATGTCGGTAATCGTAACCTGCGTGTTGTTGAAAGTGGCGAGAATATTCGCAATGCCCGTGGAAATGTTTTTCGCGTGCTTGGCCTTAACAACCTTCTTCGCGTTGGGATCTTCACCGAGCAAATCGGCGGCGGTCGGAACAGCAATCGCGACTGGTTCAGCGGGCGCAGCCGCAACTTCGGCGGCGGGCGCAGCTTTTTTCTTGGCCGGCTTCGCTTCCGGCGCGGTGGCGTCGGCGGCAGCAACAGGCTTCACTTCTTTTTCCTTCTTCGGCGCGGCTGGTTTTTTCTTTTCTTCGGACATATCAAAATTTAGTTATTAATGGATACCAGCTTTGGCCGTCGGATTACGTTGCACACCGACCGTCTTGCGCGGACCTTTGCGCGTGCGGGCGTTGGTCTGCGTGCGCTGGCCGCGCACGGGCAAACTGCGCATGTGACGGATGCCACGGTAGCACTTGATGCCCTGCAGACGCTTGAGGTTCATGCCGAGTTCGCGGCGCAAATCGCCTTCGATGACATATTTGCCCTCTTGAATCGCGTGGACGATTTGCGAGAGCTGGGCCTCGGTCAAATCTTTCGCACGGATGGACGGGTCAATGTTGGCGCGTTCGAGAACCGCCTTCGCGTTGACCGGGCCGATGCCGTAAATGTAGCGGAGCGCGATATCAATGCGCTTGCCCGGCGGAATTTCTACACCAATGATGCGTGCCATAAATTTTTAATTAACCTTGACGTTGCTTGTGGCGTTTGTTCGTGCAAATCACGCGAATCACGTTTTTGCGCTTCACGATTTTGCAGTGCTCACACAATTTTTTAACTGACGCTCGAACTTTCATGCTTAAATTATTTTTGTTTCAACCACTATTTGCCCCACGCTTAAATCGTAAGGCGTCAATTTCAACTTCACTTCGTCACCGGCCTTCAAGCCGGCAAAAATCTTTTCGTCGCGCCGGCTTACAAAAGCCGTCAGGCGATGGCCGTTTTTCAGTTCCGCGCAAAACGTGCCGTTCGGCAGCGCTTCAATCACGCGGGCTTCAACGCGGAAGGCATCTTCGCCCATGTCAAAATCTCCGGCTCACCGTCCGTAACCAAAACGGTATGCTCAAAATGGGCAGATAGTGAACCATCTTGCGTCACTACTGTCCAGCCGTCTTTCAGTATTTTTACGTCGGGACGGCCAAAATTTACCATCGGCTCGATCGCGATCGTCATGCCTGGCTTCAACTTCGGCGAAGACTTTTTGCCCTCGTCAAAATTCGGCACCTGCGGCTCTTCGTGCATCGAACGCCCGACCCCGTGGCCGACAAATTCACGCACGACACTAAATCCGTTTGACTCGACATACCGCTGAACCGCCAGCGAAATGTCCAGCACGCGATTACCGGGTCGCGCTTGCGCGATGCCCAAATAAAGCGACTGCTCCGTCACGTCCAGCAACCGTTGCGCCGCGACGCCGCAACCACCAACCGCCACCGTTCTGGCCGTGTCACCAATAAAACCTTTGTGAACCACGCCGACATCCACACTGACGATGTCGCCAAATTTTAATTCGCGTTCGGTCGCGATACCGTGAACCACTTCGTCGTTCACCGACAGACACGTGTGGCACGGAAATTTCCGATACCCGAGAAACGCACTTTTGCCGTCGTAACTCTTGATCCGCTCGGCCGCAAAATTATCAATCTGCCGTGTCGTGACGCCCGGCTTGATGAACGCCGCAATCTCGTCCAACACTTTTCCCGCCACCCAACCTGCCGGACGCATCAACTTCAAATCGTCCTCTGACTTGAGCTTTATTCCGGCCACAAAAATTTAGAACCGGCCACGAATCTTCCCTTTTTTCAGGAAGCCGTCATAGTGGCGCATCATCAAGTGCGATTCCACCTGCCGCATCGTGTCCAGCAAAACGCCTACGGAAATCAAAATGCTAGTGCCGCCGAAAAATTGGGCAACATCCGGCGGAATATTTAATTTACGTCCAAGAATAATCGGAATCGTTGCAATGATCGTCAGGAAAATCGCGCCCGCCAGCGTGATGCGGCTCATGGCGTGATGCAGATAATCACTCGTGCCCTGCCCTGGGCGCACCCCGGGAATGTAACCACCATTTTTCTTCAGGTCGTCGGCGATCTGAATTTCATTGAACTGCGTCGCGACCCAGAAATACGAGAAGAACAAAATCATCGCCGAGTATGTGGCCATGTAGAGCCATGAACCATAGTTCAACGTCTGCGCCAAGCTGATGAAAAAGTCATGCAACACCGGCGTCTTGGTAAACGTATTGGCCAACCAAGTGCAGACCGGCTGCGGAAACATCAAAATGGATTGAGCGAAAATAATCGGCATGACGCCCGCATAGTTCACACGCAACGGCATGAAGGACGTTCCGCCCGCATACATTTTGCGACCAACGGCGCGTTGAGCATATTGCACCGGAATTTTCCGCTGCGCTTGCGTGATGGCGATGACACCACCGACAACCAAAACCAGCAGACCGAGCAACAAAAGACCTGTGCCCATGAAATGATAATCTGTTTCCTGACCGTTGGCCGGATGGAACATATCAATCAAAGCACGAACCGCTCGCGGTAGACGCGCCAAAATACCAATCGTGATGACAAGGGAAACACCGTTGCCAATGCCGCGTTCGGTAATCTGTTCGCCGAGCCACATCAACAACATTGTGCCAGCGGTCATAATCGCCACGGTCACGAAGTAATACAGGAAAACATTATTAATCTCGACCAGACGTTCAGTCATGCCGGGAAACTGACGTTCCTGATGCAACCAACTGCTGGCGAAATAAAGTCCCTGACCGATACACAACAACACTGTGAGGTAACGACCGTATTTGATGATCTGGGTGCGACCACCCTCTTCGCGCACCAGCTTGCTCAAACGCGGAACTACAGCGGTGAGCAATTGAATAATAATCGTCGCGCTGATGTAGGGCATGATGCCCAACGAACCAATGGCGCAATGTTCAAACGCGCCGCCAGCGAAGGTGTTATACATCCCAAGAATGCCACCGTCGCCACCCTTGGTCGCAAAGAAATGTGACAGCGCATCACCGTTCAAACCGGGGATGCGAATCACTGCCAAAAGACGGCAAACCGCCAGAATACCTAGCGTGAACCAAATCCGGGATTTTAGTTCCGGAATCTTGAAGCAATTGCTGAGGGTGCTGGCGATGGAGCGAAACATTCTTCAGCCAAATTATTTCTTGGCCGGGGCCGAAGATTTTTTGGAGATGATCTCAACCGAGCCACCTTTGGCTTCGATCTTCGTTTTCGCCGAGGCGCTGATAGCACTGACGACCACAACCAATTTCTTGGTCAAATCACCGGTGCCGAGAATTTTGATTCCAAGCTTCGGACCATTGGCCAAACCAACGGAACGCAAAGCCGTTTCATCAACGCGCGCGCCATCTTCAAACTGGTTCAAATCGCCGACATTCACCGCGCTGTAAGCCGTGGTGAATTGGGCGTTGTTGAAACCGCGTTTCGGGATGCGGCGAATGAGCGGCATCTGACCGCCTTCGAAACCGATACGGATGGAGCTACCAGAACGTGCGGTCTGGCCTTTGCCACCGCGACCGGCTGTTTTGCCACGGCCGCTGGATTCGCCTTGACCAAGGCGTTTGGTGCGGTGCTTCGCGCCGGGACGGGGTTTAAGATTGTGCAGTCGCATATAAATTATTTATTAGGCGGCAATTGCTGCGGGAGCTTTCGGCGTGGAAACTTTTTTGATTTCCAGACCACGGCTTTGGTAAATCTGTTCACGAGTGCGCAGGCTCAACAAACCATTGAGCGTGGCCTTCACGACGTTCGCGGCGTTTTTCGAACCGAGTGATTTCGTCAAAATGTCTTTCACGCCGGCGGATTCCAAAACGGAACGAACAATCTTGCCGGCGATAATCCCAGTTCCGGGCGAGGCTGGGCGCAAAAGAACTTTCGCGCCGCCGTAGCAGGAATAAACTTCGTGCGGAATCGTGACGTCTTGCAACGAGACTGATTGCAACTTGGTGCGAGCGAGTTCGCCACCGCGCTTGATGGCGTCCGCGACTTCCGTCGCCTTACCGAGCGCCATGCCAACTTTGCCCTTTTTGTCACCAACAACGACGAGCGCGCTAAACTTAAAGCGGCGTCCGCCTTTGACAACTTTGGAGGAGCGGTTGATGAAAACCACTTTCTCAACGATTTCGTCGCCGCCTTTACCAAAAGCGTTTTCGCCGACATCGGGACGACGGCCACGGCCACCGCCACGGCCACCTTGACCACCGCGACCGCCACCAAAGTTACCGCGACCACCGCGGGATTCGGACGGTTTCGGCGCTTCGGAAGCGACAGGAGCTACTGGAATGTTTTCGTTTTCAGCCACAATAAATTCTCCGGTTCAGGTTAAAATTTCAATCCCGCTTCGCGCGCGGCATCGGCCAGCGCTTTGATTTTGCCATGGTAACGTGTGCCACCACGATCAAACACCACCGCCGAGATACCTTTGTCAATCGCCGCTTTCGCCGCAATGACGCCAACTTTTTTGGCACCTTCCAAGTTGGCAGACAAAGTTTTTGCTTCGCCCTTGCTCACCGTCGAGGTCGCGGCAATCGTCTTGCCAGCAACGTCGTCAATGAACTGAACGTGGATGTTTTCGTTCGTGAAGCGGACGCTCATGCGCGGACGTTCCGACGTGCCGCTGACCACTTTGCGAATGCGCCAGTGGCGCAACTGCTTCAACTTTAATTTTTTTTCGGTTCTCATCTCAGTGGGTTCACGGTCTTGGCCGTGAACTAAAATTGTTATTGGACCGTCTTGCCTTCCTTACGCACGACGTGTTCGCCGGCGTAACGGACACCCTTACCTTTATAAGGTTCCGGCGGATAGTAAGCGCGGATTTCCGAAGCGACCTTGCCGACAATCATCTTGTCCGGCCCTTCAATCGTAATCTTAGTGTTTTCTTCGACCGTAACTTTAATCTGTTCGGGTATTTCGTAATTGATCGGATGCGAATAGCCGAGCGAAAGGTTCACAACCTTGCCCGTGACGGCGGCTTTGAAACCGACGCCTTGAATTTCCAACTTCTTCACGAAACCTTCGGAAACGCCTTTGACCATGTTGTTGACGAGCGCGCGGCTCAAGCCGTGCAACGCTTTGTCCGCAGCGGCTTCGCCAGCGCGGTTGACGACGATTTTGTCGCCTTCAACTTTGAGGCTCGTGCGCGCCGGGAGTTCCCAAGCGAGCTTGCCTTTTGGTCCTTCGACAGAAACTTTTTGCCCCTTCACATCCACCTTGACCTTGGCGGGAATGGCAATCGGTTGTTTTCCAATACGAGACATAAAATTATTACCAGATGTAGGCGAGCAGTTCTCCGCCGAGGTTTTTCTTACGCGCCTGCTGGTCGGTCAACAGACCTTCCGAGGTCGAAACAATCGCCACGCCAAGTCCGCCGCGCACGCGGGGAATTTCCGTCGCGCCAACATAGCGGCGCAAACCAGGCTTGCTGACGCGCTTCAGACCTTCGATGACGCTTTTCTTGCCGTTAAATTTCAAACCAATCGTGATGGTCTTCTTGACATCGCCTTCAACCGAAACTTCGGCGACATAACCTTGCTGCTTCAGCAACTTGGCCACGCTTTCCTTGATGCGGGAATGCGGCAGTTTCACCACGGGCAATTGCGCCGCACCCGCGTTGCGGATGCGCGTCAACATATCAGAAATCGGATCGCTCATTTTATTTTTTAACTTTCGTCCTGCGTTTCGGCGCCTGCGTTATTGCGGAACCGACAGCCAGCACGAACAAATTTTTACCAACTTGCCTTTGTCACCCCGGGAATCAAACCATTCAACGCCGCTTCACGGAACGTCAAGCGGGACACCCCGAACTTGCGCCAATAACCACGGCGGCGGCCGCTGAACGCGCAGCGATTCACAACGCGCGTCGGGCTGGCGTCACGCGGCAACTGCGACAGGCCGGCGTAGTCACGTTTCGCCTTCAGTTCAGCACGGAGGGCGGCGTATTTCTTGACCGTTTCTTTTTTGCGGTTGTTCCGCTCAATCCAGGATTTCTTGGCCATAACAAATTATTTTTCTGCGAACGGAAAACCCATCAACTTCAACAAGTCGAGCGCCAAATCATTTTTGCCGGCGGTCGTCACAATCGTGATGTCCATGCCCTGCTGGCGTTTGATTTTTTCCAATTCGATTTCAGGAAAAATGGTCTGATCCGGCACGCCGAACGTGTAGTTACCACGACCGTCAAACTTGCGCGGTGACAAACCACGGAAGTCGCGGATACGCGGCAACGCGGTAGCAACCAGGCGATCAAAAAATTCAAACATCGTGTCGCCACGCAACGTGACGCGGCAGCCGATGGCTTGATTTTTGCGCAACTTGAAATTCGCCACGTCCTTTTTGGAGCGGCTGATGACAGGCTTGCGGCCGGTCAACTGCGTCAAATCTTTCGCGGCATCTTCCATCGCGCCTTTTTCGAGCGAGGCATTGATGCCCATGTTCACGACGATTTTAACGAACTTCGGAATCTGGTGAACGTTCGCAAAGTTGTGCTTCGCCTTGAGCGCCGGCACCACTTCGTTCGTGTATTTTGTGTAAAGTCTGGATTTCATTTTTTAACTCACGGATTTGGCCGTGAAAATTATTTACGCGGTTGCCGCCTCCGCTTTTTTCACATTCGAGATGTGAATCGAACCTTCGCGGTCAAGAATCGCGCCATTCGGATTCTGCTGGCTCTTTTTGACGTGCTTCTTAATCATCTGCAAGCCTTCGACAACGACGCGCTGCTTTTCAGTCAGCACGGCGATAATCTTGCCGCTTTTGCCTTTTTCTTTGCCCGAGATGACGGTGACTTGATCGCCTTTTTTAACGTGAAATTTTGACATAACCTTCAAATGACTTCCGGCGCGAGTGAAATGATCTTCATGAACTTCTTGTCGCGCAATTCGCGGGCGACCGGACCGAAAATACGCGTGCCCTTCGGATTCAATTCCTTGTCAATGATGACACAGGCGTTGCTGTCGAAGCGCAGCACCGAACCGTCGGTGCGGGTGATGATGTGGCGCGTGCGAACGACGACGGCGTCATGCACTTCGCCTTTTTTCACCGAGCCATCCGGCGCGGCTTCTTTGATGTGAACCTTGATAACGTCGCCGATGCCGGCATAACGCTGGTTGCGGCCCAACACGCCGATGTTCCAAGCAATCTTGGCACCCGTGTTATCCGCCACATCTAAACTGGATCGAACTTGCAACATAAAATTAAAAAATTAGGCAGCGATTGGCGCTACGTTTTCGCCGCGTTCCACCACTTCCACCAGCGTCCAGCGTTTCAGCTTGGACAGCGGGCGGGATTCTTCGATGCGCACCGTGTCGCCCGGCTTCGCTTCGGACTTCTCGTCGTGCGCGTAAAATTTCTTGTAGGACGTGACAATCTTCTTGTATTGCGGGTGCGGGAAACGGCGTTCCACGCGAACCACAATCGTCTTCGTCATCTTATTCGAGACAACTTCACCGACGCGCTGTTTGCGCTTGCCGGTTGCCGTCACATTGGTCGTTGATTCAGCCATACAAAATTATTTCGCCGCCGGTTTCTTCGCCTGATTACGCAAGGCCGACATGCGGGTTTCGACGCGCGCGATGTCCTTGCGCAGCGTGCGCAAGCGCGCGGGTTTTTCCAACTGCGCACTCGCCTGTTGCAGGCGCAGGTTGAAGATTTCGTGACGGAGGTCGCGCCCGAGCGCGGCCAGCTCCACCAACGTGGCATCTTTGATTTTGGAATCGGAAAACTTCATATTACTCAGCTCGTGTGTTGATGGCGCGAAATGAACTTGGTTTTAATCGGCAACTTGGTTGCGGCGAGGCGCATGGATTCCCGCGCTTCAGCTTCCGTAATGCCGTCCACTTCAAACAAAATGTTTGCCGGGCGAATAACCGCGACCCAACCTTCGAGCGGCGCTTTGCCCTTGCCCATTCGGGTTTCGAGCGGCTTCTTCGTGTAAGATTTCTGCGGGAACACTCGGATCCACATTTTGCCTTTACGCTTCATGTGGCGGGTGATCGCGACGCGGCAGGATTCCAGCTGCTTGCCGTCCATCCAGCAACGTTCGAGCGCCATCAATCCGTATTCGCCGAAGGCAACGGTGTTGCCGCTCGTCGCCAGCCCCGTGCGACTGCCACGGTGCATTTTGCGAAACTTTACTTTTGCCGGTTGCATTGCCATAACAAAAAATCTTCTAAAAATTAACTAGCGACAGGCGCTTCGGCCTTCACTTCTTTACGCTGCGGTTTGTTTTCACCTTTGCAAATCCAGCACTTGATGCCGAGCTTGCCGTAAACCGTGTTCGCTTCCGCGAATCCGTAATCAATGTTCGCGCGCAACGTGTGCAACGGCACACGACCCCAGCGCTGGGTTTCCACGCGGGCAATTTCAGAACCGCCGAGGCGACCGCCACAACGAATCTTGATACCTTCCGCGCCAAAATCTTTCGCCGTCTGCACGGCTTTTTTCATCGCACGGCGAAATGACACGCGGCGCTCAAGCTGCAACGCGACGTTCTCCGCGCACAATTGCGCGTCGAGTTCCGGCTGCTTGACTTCGACGATGTCCACGTAAACTTCTTTGCCGGTTTTCTTGCTCAATTCTTCTTTGAGCTTGTCAATTTCCGTGCCCTTACGGCCGATGACCACGCCCGGACGCGCGGTTAAAATCGTGACGCGGCAACGATTCGTCGCGCGTTCAATCAAAATCTTCGGCACCGAGGCGCCTTCGAGCTTCTTCTTGAGCAGGTCGCGGATGATACGATCTTCCGTGAGCAGCTTGCTGAATTCTTTCTTGTCGGCATACCACTTCGAGCGCCAGTCTTTATTGACCGCGACGCGTAAGCCGATTGGATTTGTTTTTTGACCCATATTATTCGTCGGACAAAGTGATTTTGATGTGGCAACGGCGTTTCAGAATCGGGCCGGCAGAACCGCGAGCCTTCGGCTGAAAGCGCTTCAAAGTCGTCGCCGTTCCCGCAACCGCTTCCTTGATGCGCAAGGTTTCGGGGCGCAACTTGTTGTTGTTTTCCGCGTTCGCGATGGCTGAATGCAGCGTCTTGGCGACGAAGCGCGCACCTTTGCGCGGCACGACGGCCAGAATCTGTTCGGCCTGCAACGCCGGCAACCCTTGGATCTGCCGCACGACTTCGCGCATTTTCTGCGCGGACATCGGGATATTTTTGGTGATGGCGAAAACTTCCATAAAAACTATTTGGCTTCCGCCTTCGCGGTGTGGGCGCCGTGCTTCTTGAACGTGCGCGTCAGGGAGAATTCCCCAAGCTTGTGACCAACCATGTTTTCCGTGACGAAAACCGGGTTAAAAACTTTGCCGTTATGAACGGTGAACGTCAGGCCGATAAATTCCGGCGTAATCGTCGAGCGACGCGACCATGTTTTGATCGGCGTCTTCTGGTTGGCCGCCTTCGCTTTCAGGATTTTATCCATCAAGCTGACTTCCACAAACGGGCCTTTTTTAATCGAGCGTCCCATAAATTATTTATTTTTCATCGGCAGACCATTGCGCTGCACGACAATGAAACGGTTAGATTGTTTATATTTGGCGCGGGTTTTGCCACCTTTGGCCACCTTACCCCACGGCGACATGAGCTGTTGCCAGCCACCACCGCCCTTGGATTTACCCTGACCGCCACCGTTCGGATGGTCAACCGGGTTACGCGCCATACCGCGCGTGATGCCGCGATGACCGCGATGACGCGTGCGACCAGCTTTTCCGAGAATAATATTTTCGTGTTCCGTGTTACCGACCTGACCAATGGTCGCATAGCATTCTTCGTTGATCTTGCGGATTTCGCCGGAAGGTAAGCGAATCTGCGCGTAACCTTGATCCCGCGACATCAATGTCGCCGCGCCACCCGCCGAACGAACCATCTGGCCGCCGCGACCGGGCTGGAGTTCCAAATTGTGAATGGCCGTGCTGACCGGAATCGCCTTGAGCGGGAGCGAATTGCCCACTTCCGGCGGAGCCGTCGGCCCGCTGGAGATGATGCGACCCACCGTCACGCCGACCGGCGCGATGATATAACGCTTCTCGCCGTCTTTGTATTCGAGGAGCGCGAGACGAGCCGAACGCATCGGATCATACTCAATCGCCGCGACCGTCGCTTCGACGCCGTGCTTGTTGCGCTTGAAATCTACGAGGCGGATTTTTTGTTTGTGACCGCCGCCGATGCCGCGCGCAGTGACGCGACCATACATATTGCGGCCACCAGTCTTCTTGCGGATTTCCACAAGTGACTTTTCCGGCTTCGTCTTCGTAATGTCGCTAAAGTCCGCGATCGTGATGTATCGCGTTGACGGCGTTAGCGGTCTAAATGTTTTTACGGGCATAATAACTAAAGTTTTTTTCAGCAACTTTTTGAAGTCAGCGAGCCATCAATCCTGTCCCAAGGAGGGAGTCAGTTATCGGTTCGCAAACATGCTGTCCTGACAACCTTTCGGGCGTCGAGGAGCGGTGAAATTATCAAATGCCGGATTCATTGCAATACTTTTTTCAAAATATTTTAGGTTAAGTAAAAATAAAAATTCTTCGCTTACCAATATCTGTGTTTCATCCGAGGCTAAAAAATTCTCTCCGCCTCCAGCATTGCCCGCCGCGCGCATTCCGATAAATTGTCCGCGTGAAATCCAAAGGCACAGTTTATTTGGTGGGCGCGGGTCCCGGCGATGCGGGCTTGCTCACGTTGCGCGGCGCGGAATTACTTCGTCAGGCCGAAGTCGTCATCAGCGATGTGTTGGTGAATCCCGAACTGCTCCGACTCGCGCCGACGTCGGCCGAAATCATCGCGCGTGGAAACCACAAACGCGACGGCGGCCTCACACAGGAACAACTCACCGAACTCATGCTCGCCCGCGCGCGTGAAGGAAAAATTGTTGTGCGCCTCAAAGGTGGCGATCCATTTATTTTTGGTCGCGGCGGCGAAGAAGCCGAAGCGCTCGTCGCTGAAAAAATTTCTTTCGAAGTTGTGCCCGGAGTTTCATCCGTTGTCGCCGCTGCGAACTACGCGGGCATTCCGCTCACGCACCGCGAACATTGCTCCAGCTTCACCGTTTTCACCGGCCACAGCGATACCGCCGACGCGCCCACGGCGTTGCGTTACGAGCAGATTGCGAAAATTCCCGGCACCAAAGTTGTGTTGATGGGCATGGACAATCTCGCGGATTGGACGCAGTCGCTCATCGCGCACGGCATGAATCCGGAAACGCCTGTGGCTGTCGTTCATCGCGGCACGACGGGCCGGCAGAAATCCGTCACCGGCACGCTCGCGACCATTGCGCAGCTGTCGGAGAAAGAAAAACTTTCGCCGCCCGCCATCATCATCGTTGGCGAAGTCGTGAAGCTGCGTGAAAAATTAAATTGGTTCGAGAAGCTGCCGCTGTTCGGAAAAAGAATTGTCGTCACGCGTCGCCCGGAACAAGCGGGAACATTTGCGCAGCGCCTCGCCAATCTCGGTGCAGACGTGCTCGAAGTGCCGACGATTAAAATCACCGAGCCGCTGGAAAAAATGGCCATCGTGGACGCGCTGCTCGAAATCAATTCCTACGACTGGCTCATCTTCACGAGCGCGAACGGCGTGTCGGCGTTCTTCGATATGTTCTTCAAACGCTTTCAGGATTTGCGCGACATCGGCGGCGCGCGCATCGCAGCGGTCGGCCCGAAGACAGCGGCGAAATTGCGCGAGCTGCATTTGCAGGTGGACTTGCAACCGGAGGAATACGTCGGCAAAAAAATTGTCGCCGAGTTCAAAAAATTTCAAGACATCGACAACGTCAAGATGTGTCTCTTCCGCGCCGAGGTGGCGAATAAAGATTTGCCGGATGCGCTGATGGAAGAAGGCGCGATCATCGATGACATCGCGGTTTACCGCACCGTGGCCGAGACCGAAGACCGCACCGGCGCAGCCGCGCGGCTCGCGGAAGAAGGCGCGGATTGGGTAACATTTACCAGCAGTTCAACGGTCGAACATTTTCACGCACGTTTCGATTTGCCGAAATTGGTGAAACAATTTCCGCAACTCAAACTCGCCTCCATCGGCCCGGAAACCAGCAAAGCCATCGTCGCGCTCGGCCTCAAGCCGACGCTCGAAGCGAAAGAACACACGACGGAAGGTTTGATTGCTGCGTTGCTAAAAGCCGCGAAATAAAAAAACTGCCGGACGAAATATTTTTCATCCGGCAGTTTCGTTGAATTGTTTTTCTCTCAGCGTTTGTAGTAGCAGAGATAGGCGACATCGCCCGCCGCTTCGACTTCAAACTTCACGCCTTTGGGCACGATGAAGAATTGGCCCGCGCCGTAGCTCGCCCATTCGCCGCCGGGCAATTTCGCCTTGAGCGTTCCCGCCACGACGTGCATGTGTTCGATGCAATCGGTGCCGAAGCTGTATTTGCCGGGTTCGATCACGCCCACGGTCGCCTGGCCGTCGGTGGTGCCGATGGCGAGACTCTGGACTTTGCCTTCAAAATAAGAATTGTGTTTCATGCGCGCGTTTTAATGCCTTTTTTTTCGGCAACAATCAATTCAAACCGCGCGCCGAATTACGCGCCCAGCAAAAAGGATTTTCTTTCGCCGCGTCTGCGCTTATCATTTCCGCGTGACGCACGCCGCCGCCAAACAACGCCACGCCGAACTGTCCGCCGAAATCCGCCGGCACGACCATGCTTATTACGTCGAGGGCAGTCAGCTCATCACCGATCATGAGTATGACCGGTTGTTTCTGGCTTTGATGGCTTTGGAAATAGATTTCCCCGATCTCATCACGCCCGAATCCCCCACCCAACGCGTCGGCGGTGCGCCGAGTGAAAAATTTGCCCGCGTCAAACATCTCGTCCCGATGCTCTCGCTCGACAAGGTGCAAGCCAGCGATCATCCGACGAAAGACGAGGAACCGGATCGAGACAAACGCAATCGTCTGCAGGACGAAAAGACTTTGGAGGAACTGCGCGCCTTCGACACGACCATCCGCAAGCATCTCGGCCGCGATAAGGTGCAATACATCATCGAGCCGAAGGTGGACGGCGTTTCGCTTAGCGTTCATTACCGGAACGGCAAATTTGATCTCGGCGTCACGCGCGGCGACGGCACGGAAGGCGATGACATCACAACGAACCTCAAAACCGTGCGTGGCATTCCGTTGGAGTTGAATTCGAAAAATCCGCCGGCGCTGCTCGAAGTGCGCGGCGAGGCTTACATTTCCATCAAAGACTTTGACGCGCTCAACGCCAAATTCGCCGCCGAGGGCGAAAAAGCTTTTCCCAACGCGCGCAACGCCACCGCCGGCACGCTCAAGCAACTCGACCCCAAGCTTGTCGCGCAACGTCCGATCCGCGCGGTGTTTTACGCCGTCGGTGCGGTGGACGGCATCGAGTTCCAGACGCATTCCGAAATGCTCGAAGCGCTCGCCAAGTTCGGTCTGCCCACGCAAAAGCTCTGGTGGGTATGTGACGGCATCGAGGAAGTGCTAAAGGTTTACCGCGACAAAATCGTGGCGCATTACGACGAGGACAAAGATCTGCGGCGGCAGTTGCCTTACGAGATTGACGGTATCGTGCTCAAGGTGAACACGCTCGCCGACTGGGCGAAGATTCCTGGCCGCAGCCGTTCGCCGGGTTACGCCATCGTCCACAAACCCGTGCCGTGGATCACACCGGCGGAAACGATTCTCAAAGCCATCACCGTGCAGGTCGGGCGCACTGGCGTGCTCACGCCCGTGGCGGAACTCGAACCCGTTTTCGTGCAGGGCTCCACCGTCGCGCGCGCGACGCTGCACAACGAGGACGAAATCCGCCGCAAAGATATCCGCATCGGCGACACCGTGGTGGTGCGCAAGGCCGGCATGGTCATTCCGGAAATTTTCGAGGTGATGAAAACCAAGCGGCCAGCAGGCGCGCAGGAATTTGATCTCTTCAAACACGTCGGCGGCAAATGTCCTGTGTGCGGTGGCGCAATCGCCAAAGACAAAGCCGCGGTGGGCGGCGAAGACGAAGTCGCATGGCGCTGCCAGAACATCGCGGGTTGCCCGGCGCAATTGACGCGGCGCGTGGAATACTTCGCCGCCCGCAAAGCGCTCGACCTGGAATCGCTCGGCGGTATCGTGGCGGAAAAGCTCGTCGAACGCGGACTCGTGAAAGAGACGCTCGATTTGTTCGACCTAAAACTGGAAGTGCTCGGCAAATTGAATCTCGGCACCGACGACGAGCCGCGCACGTTCGGAGAAAAGAACGCCACAAAAATTCTCGATGCGCTCCGGCGCGCCAAGACCGCGCCACTATCCCGCTGGATTCATGCGCTGGCGATTACCGACGTAGGCGAAGCCACCGCCAAGCAACTCGCCGCCACGCACGATTCGCTGGAAGCGCTCGCTGATTCTGAAGTGCTGCGCGACATCCGCGACCTTGGTGCGAAGGAAAGCGAACGCTCCGAAATCAGTCCGCGCTCGCGCAAGAATCCGCCGAAGGATGAAACGGAAAAAGCCGCGCGTCAGCAGCGCGATGAAGCATTAAAAAAAGAAATTGCCGAGATTGAATCACGGCTGGAAGCGGGCGGCTTGAAAGCAAAGCTGGTAGAAGTCGGTCCCGTGGCGGCGGCGAGCGTGTTGGATTTCTTTGCGTCGACTGCCGGCAAACGCGTTCTCGCGCGCATCCGCGAATTGAACATCAAGCCACACAGCGAGAAAACTGATGTTACCCGACCGGAAGGTCTTTTTGCAGGCAAGACGTTTGTGCTGACCGGCACCCTGCCCTCGCTCACGCGCGAGGAAGCGACGGCGAAGATTGAAGCCGCTGGCGGCAAAGTGACCGGCAGCGTGAGCAAGAAAACGGATTTTGTTTTGGCGGGCGAAGACGCCGGTTCCAAACTCACCAAAGCGCAGGAACTCGGCGTGAAAATTTTGGACGAGGCGGAGTTTTTGAAGATGACAGCAAGTTAGTTAGCACCTATTTGCTTCAACCAAGCATTTAATTCGTTCAGGAGTTTATTAGCCAATGCGTTATCTTCTGGAAAATCATCCGGAGTCCAAATTTTAAGTGCATTCAAAAAATGCTCTCTCGCCTCCTTGGCATGCTCAACAGGATCTTCAAATTGGCCAATGGCACCAGAAACACACCCCAGCTTAAATTGTGCAGTCGCCCATACGTTTGGAAAATTTGTTTCAGTCAAGACATTCAACGCCGAATGGTAAATTGAAACGGCATGTTTTAAGTTTTCAACCTTGTTACCAGAGGGCAAATCCATATAGACAGTGCCCATGTTAATTTCAGTTTCCGCCCAGTCATACGGAAATTTATTTTTATCATAGACACTTAAAGCTGCTTCAAGAGCCACGAGAGCCAATTTGGAATTCTGGCCATTATCGCCCGCAGGAAGAGCTGCATAAACACCGCCAAGGTTTTTCTGTATCATTGCCCAATCAAACGGAGCATTTGTTTGTGTCAATGTGTGCAGGGCCGCCTGATAATAGCCGATTGCCTTTCTAATATTTTCATCATGATCGCCATCCGGCAATTCTGCATAAATATTGCCCAACCCGTTTTGGGCCAAGCCCCAGTCAATCGGATAATTTTTTTCATTTAACACGCGAAGTGCTGCTTGAAAGGCAATAATCGCATTTTGGAGATTTTCTATCCTGTTTCCAGATTCGAGCGTTCGGTATGCAATCCCAAGATTGTTTTGCGTCATCGCCCACTGGTAGGGGAAATCCTTTTCAGTGCGAACTCGCAATGCAGCTTTGAAGGCTTCAATCGCCCGGTTAATATTCTCCGTTTTACTGCCACTCGGCAAATCTCGCCAAGCATTACCCAAATTATTTTGCAACACCGCCCAAGCTGTTGGATCGTCTTTTTCAGAAACAATATTCAATGCTGCTTGGTAAACACCGATTGCCTTATTCAAATTATCCGCAAGATTGCCAACCTTTAACTCGTCATAAGCTGCGCCCAAAGCCGTTAATGCTTTTGCCAAGTTTTGCGTGTTTCCAACCGCTTGGTAAAAATTGCTTGCTGCCGACAAATAGTTAATGGCTTTCTCTAAATGATTAGCCATGTTGGCTTGTCCGTAGGCAAGATGCCAATGAGAAATTCCATCCATGAAGAGCAGGTCAACTGCCGCAGGCATGGCGGCGTGCCCTGAATTTAGTGTGGCTTCAAAAAAATCAGACGCTTTGGAATAAAAGCCTTTATCGTAGAATGAAAAACCGGCAATAAAATTGGCAATAAAGATTGGTTTTTGAACGGTTTCTTCCGGAAGATTTACTTCATGAATATCCTGTGCCGACAAAGTTCCATCACCCACTGGGCCAGCTATCGAAACAATAGTGATTCGCGGAAAGAAACGGATTTTATCAGACGTATTGCCCCAAATAACGAGAAGTGCTTTTCGTTTCTCACCAACCTCACGCGCCTTTTTATGCGCCAAAAGAAGGCCTTGTGTTTCGTTAACCGAATTATCATCTGCCCACACTTCAAGCGACTGGCCAGTCGCCTGCTTTGCAAGTTCGGCATTCAGGCTACTGACCAGTTCGTTCTGAAGTGAATTTGAGCTATCGTCACCAGCAATTCGCAACACAAGAATACCAGCGACATCTGATGGAAATTGTTTTTGGGGGATTAGATGATGAATTCCAATAAGCAGACCGACGACAATCAAGACCTTTGCAACCAACCTAAACTGTCGCTTCAACTTTTTCTTCCCATCCTTGTCCGCACCAATCCAAAACCATCCAATTGTGCAAATTAATACGGCAGCAATTGCTACATAAAAATCAAAACCCGTTAACAGGTCTAGAATACGCTTTATGATTTCATCCACCATGTTTTGATTCTAGATGTTTTTATCAGGCAAGCAAGTTGTGCATCCAACTCCGTCGCCGCGCGACAGGCACACGCGCAAGCCACTTTACTTTCGCGGGTGCATGGCGCAATTTGGCGGCGCATGATTCGTCTGTTTTTAATTCTTTCGGCAATTTTATTCGCCTCGCAAATCGGCGCGCGGGCGGGCGCGGGTGAGGCGACGCCGTTGTCGGCTTCGCTGTTGGAAAACAGTGTGCTGCGGTTGCGGGTCGAGCATTTGACGGTGAATTTCGGCCGTGATTTTCTAGCCGCGCAGCCGTCGAATCAACTGACCGGCATCGTGCTGGATTTGCGCGCGGCGGATGGCGATAAAAATGCGGTGGCAGCGGCGAGCGGTTTCTTTGCGGCCAAAAAAATTCCATTGGTCATCCTCGTGAACGGTCAGACGCGCGGCGCGGCGGCGGATTTGGCGATGGATTTGCGTGCGGCGGACGCTGGCCTTTTGGTGGGCAGCAGCAATTTCGCCGGCAAAACTCCGGACGTGACGGTAACGGTTTCGAGCGCGGATGAAAAAAACTTTCTCGCAAATCCATTCTTCGTTCCCGCGACGCCAAAGCTCGTGACGCCGGTGGCGACCAATGATTTCGTCAGGTTTGTAGATCACACGAGCGAGGCAGATCTCGTCCGCAAACGCGTGAAGGATGGCGAGGAAGATGACACAAGCTCGCCGCGCGTGGAGCCGAGCACGCCGGTCGTGCGCGATCCGGCACTGGCACGGGCGCTGGATTTGTTCAAGGCGCTGGCAGCACTGCAACCGGCGCGCGGTTGATTTCGCATTGACGATTCGGCTCCGAACAATCACCTTTTCCGTCCGCGTTTGGGATGAAAACGATTCTATTTCTTTGCACCGGCAATGTCTGTCGCAGCCCGATGGCTGAGGGACTTTTCCGTCACGCCGTCAAGGGCCGTGGCGAGTTCCGCATCGTGTCGGCGGGCATCGGTGCGATTGACGGCGAGCCGCCCACGCATCATTCCGTGCAAGCGATGCGCGAGATCGGCATCAATATTTCCGGCCAACGTAGCCGCGCGCTCACTTCCGAGCTGGTGCGCTCGGCGGATTTGATTTTGGGCATGACGCACAGCCACACGGACACGGTGGCGTTGCTGTATCCGAAGGCGGCGGAAAAAACGTTTTTGCTGCGCGAATTTGACGAGACGCTGGAGCCTTACGAAAAGGACATCAGCGATCCCATCGGCAGCCCGTATCATATTTACGTCGAGTGCCGCGACCAAATCGAACAAGGCATCGTCACGCTTTTGAAATTTATGGAACAACACAACTTCCTGTCGAAAAATCAAAATCAATCATCCGCAGCCGTCATCAATTTCGCGCTGGGCGCGGATCACGGCGGGCTGGAACTCAAGGAAACGCTCAAGGCGTTTTTGCGCGAACGCGGCCTGACGGTCAGCGATTTTGGCGCGACGAGCAAAGATCCGGCGGATGATTATCCTGATTTTGCCAAGCCTGCCGCCGAAGCCGTTGCCGCCGGAAAAGCCGAACTCGGTTTGCTCGTCTGCACCAGCGGTGTGGGCGTGAGCATCACGGCCAACAAAGTCACCGGCATTCGCGCGGCACTGGTCAGCGATGAAGAAGGCGCGGCAACCTGCCGCCAGCATAACGACGCCAACGTGCTTTGTTTGAGCGCGCGGAAAACTCCCGCTGAACTCGCCAAAAAAATTCTCACGGCGTTCATCGGCGCAAAATTTGAAGGCGGACGCCACGAACGACGCGTATTGAAAATGGATGCGAAATTTCCCGCAGCGAATCTCCGGCTAGCGAATGTTGATGCGGAAATCGCCGATGCGATTGAACACGAACGCTCTCGGCAGCAAGAAAACATCGAGTTGATTGCGTCAGAAAATTTCACGTCGCCCGCCGTGATGGAAGCGCAAGGTTCGGTGCTGACGAATAAATACGCAGAAGGTTATCCCAAGAAACGCTGGTATGGCGGCTGCGAAAACATCGACACGATTGAACAGCTCGCGATTGACCGCGCGAAAAAACTTTTCGGCGCCGAACACGCGAACGTCCAGCCGCATTCCGGCAGCGGCGCGAACATGGCGGTTTATTTTTCCGTGCTGAAACCGGGCGACAAGATGTTGACGATGGATTTGAGCCACGGCGGCCATTTGACGCACGGCAACAAGGCGAATTTCTCCGGCAAGTTTTTTGAGATCGTTCACTACGGCGTGAACAAGGAAACCGAGCGGATTGATTACGATCAAATCGCGACGATGGCGCGCGAGCACAAGCCGAAGATGATTACCATCGGCGCGAGTGCGTATCCGCGCGTGATTGATTTCAAACGCATGGGCGAAATCGCGCGCGAAGTCGGCGCGTATCTGCTGGCGGACATCGCGCACATCGCGGGTCTCGTCGCGGCGGGTGTGCATCCGAGCCCGATGGAACACGCGGATTTTGTGACGACGACGACGCACAAAACCTTGCGCGGGCCGCGCGGTGGTTTGATTCTGACGCGCGAAAAATACGCGAAGGAAATTGACTCGAACATTTTCCCCGGCATCCAAGGCGGTCCGCTGGAACACGTCATCGCAGCCAAAGCGGTTTGCTTCCACGAAGCGCTGCAACCGAGTTTCAAAACCTATCAGCAACAAATCGTGAAGAACGCCGCGGCGCTCGCGGACGGCATGAAGCGCAATGGTTATCGCCTCGTCAGCGGCGGCACGGACAATCACTTGATGCTCGTGGACGTCGGCGCGAAAGGCATTACCGGCAAAGATTGCCAGATCGCTTTGGACGAGGCCGGCATCACGACCAACAAAAATACGATTCCGTTCGAAACGCGCTCGCCGTTCCAAGCCAGCGGCATCCGCCTCGGCACGCCGGCGTGCACCACTCGCGGCATGAAGGAAACGGAGATGGCGGCCATCGCGGACATGATTTCCGAAGTTTTGATGGACATCAAAAACGTGGACGCCGCGCACAAAGTGCGTGATCGCGTGCGCGAGTTGACGGCGAAATTTCCGCTGCCATATTAAGAATCATGTTCAGCGTCGGACAAAAAGTTGTTTTGGTGGATGACAAATGGCCGGAAACGGTCAAGCAACTCTACTTGCAATTGCCCGTGCTGGAGACGGTCTACGTCGTCCGCGCCGTGCGCGTAGGCGTGCGCGCGGATGAACTCATCATGGATATGCGCCGCGTGCTGGAATCCTCGCTACTGCTCGTCGGCCTTTACAATCCGACAAATAATCTCGGCGTGGAAGCTGGATTCGCCGCGAGCCGGTTTCGCGCGCTGGATGAATTGAAAAAATCCGCGGTCGAAGAGCAAGAAGCGGTCGTCTAAACGACAAGCGCAAGTGGCGCGCTATCTTTTGGAGTTTTGGAAAAACATGATGGCGACGATGCAAATCGCCAGCATGATGGTGGAGAACACAACCCAAAGCATAATTTTAGTCTGCTTCTTGCGTTGCCACGGAGCGAGGCGCGGAAATAACACCTTGCCTAAAAAATTCATCGGCATAACGGTTTCTCTTCTGATTAAGGGATGCTTCATCAAAGCATAATCAAACTGCGTGTCCAGCCTGAATTAACCGGCGGGAAACAAATCTAAACTCAAGCCGCCGACACTTCCGGCAGGCCACGACCGCGACCATGGTTTAAGTTGATGAACTGCCGTGTTTCAGAAACGTAGCCGACGATGTTGAACTTGCCGATCGCCTCTTTCTTCGCCACGTCAAACGCCGCGCCGGTGCGCGGAAAATGTTTTCCTTCAGCAGCGATTTTTGACCAATGATTGTCAACCGTGAGATATTCCAAGCTGTCGGCGTTCTCGATCATTATGTTCATAGAACGCCAACGTAACAGATGGCTGAACATTATCGGCATCATATCTCCGATTATCTTTACTCCCGCGAGACCGAGCGGCGCGCAGCTTTTTTGACGGAATGGTGCGATTTGTCTGCGAGCATTTTATTTTTAGCGCGACGTGAACGTTTCCGCTTTTGTCGACGGATTTTTTCAATCTCCGCATGTTGCGCGGCGACAAAACCATTTTTTTGTTCCTCGATTTTATCGAGCAACAAACGCCGCGCGATGAAACGATTCAATCCCTGCTGACGCGTCGCCTGACATTTCACCTGCACACCAGTCGGACGATGAATCAGCATGACGCACGTGGAAACCTTGTTCACATTCTGGCCGCCGTGACCACCGGAGCGCACAAAACTTTCTTCGATGTCCGCCTCGCGCACGCCAAGCGCAGACATGCGTTGCGCGAGCTGATTTTCTTTTTCAATACTGACGGAAAATACGCCCATAAAATAAACGCTGGCGTCACGCGCGCGATTGCACCAACACACGAAACGCGCGGCCCAGATGGTCAGGATGCGTGAGCGTCTGGAACTGGCGGACTTGCTTCGCGTCAAAACTGGCAAAGAGTTTTCCCGCCACGGCCTTTTGCAAAATGCGCGTAAGAAACTGCGGCTGGCTGCAAAATTTTTCGGTCCGCAATCCTGCTTCCTCGCCGACTTTTTGGATGGCGGAGAAATTAACGTGCGCGGTCAAATCTTGTTCGCCCGGTTGCGCCAGCAAATCGTCCGCGACGCGATGGCGATGATAGGCGCGTAGCGTTCCATTCACGCGCGCGGGTGAAAATTGTTCGTCCGCATTGAATCCGTAATCAATCGCCAGCAATTTGCCTTGCGCCAAAATTGCGGCGGCTTCGCGCCACCATCTTTCTGCAGCGGGTGAAATTTCGACGGTATAATTATCGGGCAACACGTCCAGAAGCGCTGATGGCTGATGGCTGATGGCTGACGGCAGATCTACCAGCGAAATTTTCGTCCAAACAAATTTTTCGCCATCCTGCATGACACCCCACTCGAACCATTTTTTATTTTGCGCATCCCAGCCGAACCGGCGGACGGGAAAGGCGTCTAGCAGTTCGTTGCTGAACAGCACGCCGGTGAGTTTTGAATTTTTAGTTTTTAATTTTAAGTTTTCAAAATCTGTGAACCAGTGGACGTTTGAAAAATCCTTCAATGTTTTCCGCTGCCAATCCTGTCGGCATAAAGACGGTTCGACGATGCAGTAATTGATTTCGGAAAAAAGTTTTGGCCGGTGGTTTTTCAGCCAATTCAAAATGTCCAACGCCAGTTTTCCATCATGCGCGCCTGCTTCGACAATCCGTAATTCGCAATTTGCGCTCCGCATTTCCTCCAGCCATTCCGCAAATTGAAACGCCAGCAGTTCGCCAAACATGCTCCCGGTGCTGACGCTGGTGATGAAGTCGCCGCCGCATCCGACATTTTCTTTATTTGTCTCGTAATAGCCGGTTTCGGGACAGTAAAGCGCGAGCTCCATGAAGCGCGCAAAGGGAATTGCGCCGCTTTTAAGAATTTCTTCGCGGATGACGTCAGTCGGCATTTTCATTGCTTGCAGTGCAGCATGGCTTTGGCTAGTGTCGTTTTACGAGAGAGGACTTATGGCTAAAATTGACGCATTTTTCAACCTGATGTTTGAACAGAAGGCTTCCGACCTTCATATGGCTTCGGGTAACCCGCCGATGATGCGTATCCACGGTGAGCTACAACGCGTGGATTATCCGCCGCTCGAAAACGATACGCTCAAGGCGATGCTCTACGAAATCGCGCCGGATTACAAAATTAAACAGTTCGAAGAAACGGGCGACGTGGACTTCGGCTACGAGATTCCAAACATCTCCCGCTTTCGTGTCAATTTCTTCAACCAGAAAAACGGCGTGAGCGCGGTGTTCCGCCAGATTCCCAGCCGCGTGCTGTCGTTTGAAGATTTTGAAAAATTGGAAGCGCCGTTGCCGGCTGTCTTCAAAAAATTTGCGATGCTGCATCGCGGTCTGGTTGTCGTGACTGGGCCAACTGGTTCCGGTAAATCCACAACGCTCGCGGCGGTCGTTGATTACTGTAATCGCAATCGCAAGGATCACATCATTACGCTGGAAGATCCGATTGAATTTGTGCACGAGAGCAAAAACTGTCTCGTGAATCATCGCGAAGTCGGGGTGCATACGAAGTCGTTCGCATCGGGTTTGCGCGGCGCATTGCGCGAGGATCCGGACATCATTCTCGTCGGTGAAATGCGCGATTTGGAAACCATCGAAATGGCCATCACGGCGGCGACGACGGGTCACTTGGTCTTCGGCACGCTGCACACGCAGAGCGCAGCCAAGACGGTTGATCGTATCATTGACGTTTTCCCGGCGGACCAACAAAACAAGATTCGGCAGACGCTTTCCGAAGCGTTGAAAGGCGTCGTGGCGCAAACCTTGTTCAAGCGTTCGGATAAAAAAGGCCGTGTAGCGGCATTTGAAGTTTTGGTGTTCAACACTGCGGTAGCGAACCTCGTCCGTGAAGGCAAGACGCACCAAATCCAAGGCATGATTCAAGTCGGCAAAAAATACGGCAACCAGCAGCTCGATGACCACATCATGGAGCACGTCCGCATGAAACGCATCACGCCAGAAGACGCTTACGACAAGGCGCTCGACAAGAAAAAATTTCGCGCGCTGCTCTCGCACCCGCCGGACGACGACGATACGGTTTAATTTTTATGCGCCGCCCGGAGTTCGACCAGATTCTGACAACGATGCTGGCTTCGCAGCCGGAAGTTTCTGATTTGCTATTCACCGTGGATCGTCCGCCGCAAGTGGAAGCCTACGGCGAATTAAAACCGGTCGTGCTTGACCCGCCAATCGAGAAACTGACGCCGTTCCAAATCGAGACCATCGCGATGAATATCATCGGCGATAATCTCTGGCACATTGAGGATTTGCTACGTCACGGCTCATGCGACGCGTCTTATTCGCTCTCGGACAAAGCGCGTTTTCGCGTTAACATTTTTTCGCAACGCGGCAGTTTTTCCATCGTGTGCCGGCAATTAAATGCATCGGTGCCAACGTTGCAACAGTTGAAGTTCCCAGAAATCTTCACTGAAATTCCCAAGGAAAAAACCGGTCTAGTGCTAATTACCGGCGCAACCGGCTCCGGCAAATCCACCACGCTGGCGGCGATTCTCGATGAGATTAATCGCACCAAGCCGGTGCACATCGTCACGCTCGAAGATCCAGTCGAGTATCTACACAAACATCAGATGGCGACGTTCAACCAACGTGAGTTGGGACTGGATTTTGATACTTACGCCAACGGTCTCCGCGCAGCGCTGCGGCAGGCACCGAAGGTGATTCTCGTCGGCGAAATGCGCGACCGCGACACGGTGAAAATCGCTTTGAGCGCGGCGGAAACCGGCCATTTGGTTTTAAGCACGCTGCACACGATCAACGCTGGCGAGACCATCAATCGTATTCTTGGTATGTTTGAGGCGGATGAACAGGAACAGATTCGCTCTCGGTTGTCTGATTCGCTGCGCTGGATTGCCAGCCAACGACTCGCGCCCAGAATTGGCGGCGGACGTTACGCGTTGATTGAATTGATGGGAACAAATTTGCGCACGCAGGAAACCATCCGCCTCGGCGAAAGCGAAGGGAAAACGTTTTACGAAATCATTGAGGCCAATTATCCCTTTGGCTGGCGCACGTTTGATAATGCCTGTCACGATGCCTACGAAGCCGGCATCATCACCGAGGAAACCGCCCTGCTCTATTGCACCAAACGCAGCGTCGTTTCGCGCGGCATTGATAACATCAAAAAATCGCGTGGCGAAATGAGTGCCAGCGCCAACACGCTCCGCATGAAAAATCTTAAGGGACCCGGCGGCGATGGCACACCTGCACCACCTGTATTGAAAATAAAATGATTGGCACCTTTGATTTTGTCGGCAGTGAAGACAAGCCCGCGTTGATTGCTTTTTCCACGCCGGAATGGCTGGATACCTGCAAGGCTGCGCTGAACGAACTCGGTTACAAAGTTCACACCGCCGCGACCCACAGCGATTTCCTCATTCGCTTCAGTCAGGCGCGTTATCAAGTCGTCATTGTCGAAGAACTGTTTGGCGCGAACACGCCGGACGAAAATCTCACGCTCAAAGCCCTGCAGGAAATGCCCGTCAACCAACGCCGGCACGCGACCGTTTTGCTCGTCGGCGATTCGTTCCAGACGTTCACGCCGATGGAAGCGTTCAAGAACAGCGTCCACGCCGTCATCAACAGCTCCGAACTTTTCCTGATGAAGCAGCTCGTGGAAAAGGCCGTTGCCGACAACGACGTTTTCCTCCACAGCTTCCGCGAAATCCAAAACCGCGTCTTCACCAGCGGCACCCGGTTCTGATTTGTGACCCGCTTGGATCAAGCGCTCGTCGAACGCGCCCTCTGCGACAGCCGCGAACGCGCCAAACGTCTCGTGCTCGCCGGCGCCGTCCGCGTCAACGGTCATCCCGCCAAAAAAGCCAGCGACAGCATCAAGCCCGCTGACGAAATCACCGTGGACACGCCGGAGAAATTTGTTTCGCGCGGCGGCCACAAACTGGAACACGCGCTGGAACATTTTCAACTGAACGTCGCCGACTTGACCGCGTTCGACCTTGGCGCCTCCACCGGCGGTTTCACCGATTGCCTCTTGCAGCGCGGCGCGAAAAAAGTTTTCGCCGTGGACGTCGGGCAAGGCCAGCTCGCCTGGAAACTGCGCAGCGACCCGCGCGTCGTCGTCATGGAAAAAACCAACGCGCGGTTTCTCAAACCAGAAAACTTTCCTACACCCGCGGATTTGCTCGTCGTAGATTGCTCCTTCATTTCGCTCAAGAAAATTCTGCCGCCCGCCGTGCCGTTGCTCAAAGCGGATGGAAAAATTGTCGCGCTCATCAAACCGCAGTTTGAAGCCGGTAAAGAGGAAGCGGACAAAGGCCGCGGCGTCATCACTGATTCCGCCATCCACGACCGTGTGCTGGCGGAGCTGCAAGAATTTGTATCCGCGCAGGCTGGCCTTTGCTGGCGTGGTGTGGTTGAATCTCCCTTGCTCGGCCCTGCCGGCAACAAAGAGTTTCTGGCGCTCATCGAGAAACACTGATTGAAAAAGTCCGCTGACCATTTCCAACGCATCGGCCTCGTCGGCAACGCGGAAAAATCCGCCTGCGCCGCCAGCGTCCGCGCCGCCGCCCGCCTCATCCAACGCACTGGCCGCAAAATTATCTGCGACGAAATCACCGCGAAACTTGCCAAGTTGAAATGCCCGACGACGCCCAACGCCGCGGCGCTCGCGCACGAAGTGGATTTGATTCTCGTTTTTGGCGGCGACGGCACGATGCTCCACACGGCGCGGCAGATTGCCAGTTCCACCACGCCCATGCTCGGCGTCAACATCGGCAGCCTCGGTTTTCTCACCGCCGTTCCGTCGGACAAACTCGCGGACGCGTTGAAACTGGTTTGGGCCGGCGATTTCAAATTTGAAAGCCGCGCACTCATCGAGGCCGACGGCGTCTGCCACGGAAAAAAACTTAGCGCCACCGCTCTCAACGACATCGTGGTCACGCGCGGCGCGGTGTCGCGCCTCATCGCGCTCGACGTGACCGTAAATGGCGATCTCGTCACGCGCTATCGCTGCGATGGGTTGATTGTTAGTTCGCCAACCGGCTCGACGGCATATTCGCTTGCGGCTGGCGGCGCGATCGTTTTACCGACCGCAGATGTCTTCGCGCTCACGCCGATTTGTCCGCACGCGCTTTCCAATCGCTCCATTATTTTGCCGCTGTCCGCGACGATTCGCGTGAAAGCCATCAACACCGTGCCCGCGGCGTTTCTCAATGCCGACGGCCAGATTGTCGGCGAACTCGACGCGAACGACGAAATCACCATTCGCCGCAGCCGCCATTCCGTGCGGCTCCTGCGGCTGGCCAACAGTTCCTTTCTCGAAGCCTTGCGCCGCAAATTACATTGGCGCGGAACGTATCTTTAAAACATGGTTCGCTTAAAAGACATTGCCCAAATCGTTGGCGTCTCCGTGATGACCGTCTCGAAAGCCTTGCGCGACGAGCCGGATGTCTCCGCGGGCACCAAAGCTAAAATCAAAAAAATCGCCGCCGACATGGGCTATGTGCCCGACTCCAGCGCGCAAGGTCTTCGCACCAAGACGACCAAACTGTTCGGCCTCGTCATTCCGTCCACGACGAATCCCATTTACGCGCGCATTGTTTTCGCCATTGAGGAACGCGCACACGAACTCGGTTACGACCTGCTGCTCTGCCACACTTACAACAAACCGGAACGCGAAGACTCCTGTCTGCGCCGTCTGCTTTCACGCCGTGTGGATGGACTGTTCATCGTTCCCGTTTATCGCTTCGAAGCTGAAGCGCGAATTTATCAGGAAATTATTGCGCGCAACACGCCCACCGTTTTACTCGGTTCACCCGCACCGTTCTGCAAAACTTTTCCTGCCATCGAAATCGAAGAACTCGTCGCCAGCTACAACGCCACGAAACATCTCATCGGCCTTGGGCACAAAAAAATTGCCTACCTCACCGGACCGCCCGCTGCGCCGTGGGCGCACGAACGTTTTGAGGGTTACCGCCGCGCGCTGCGCGAAGCGAACATCGAGGTGGACGACAAACTGGTTTTTCAATCCGGCAACACCATCGAAGACGGCACAAAAGCCGCGTTGCAGATGCTCAATGAAGGCGTGCAACCCACCGCCATCATGGCCGTGAGCGACCTCGTGGCCATCGGCTGCGCGGACACCTTGATACAGCAAGGCATCAAGATTCCCGGCGACATTTCCATCGTCGGCTTTGGCAATATTTTGACGGCGGAACATTATCGCGTGCCGCTCACCACCGTCAGCCAGCCAAAATACCGGCTCGGCGTCACGGCGGTGGAAACAATGATGAAGCTGATTCGCGGCGAAAAAATCCAGTTGAAGCGGCTCGCCGCCGAATTTGTGGAACGCAAGAGCACCGCGCCACCGAAAGCCTAAATTTTTGTCGGTCAGGATTTTTTTCCGCCGCCGAACAGTAGGCGCAGGCTGTTCATCACGACGATGACCGTGCTGCCTTCGTGACCAACCACGCCGAGCGTCAGCGGGATTTTGCCGAACAACGCGAACGTCACCAGCACCGCCACCGTGCCGAGCGAGATGAAAAGGTTTTGCCGGATGATGCTCCGCGCGCGACGGCTCAAACGGAACGCGGCAAGAAAGTTTTCCAGCTTGTCGTTCATCAACACCACGTCGGCCTGCTCCAACGCGGCGTCCGCCCCGCGCGCGCCCATCGCCACGCCGATGTGCGCCACGGCCAGACTCGGCGCGTCGTTCACTCCGTCGCCGATCATCGCCACTTTTTTTCCGGCAGCGGAAAATTCCTGAATCGCGGCGACCTTTTGCTCCGGCTTCAATTCGGCGCGCACGTCGTCGAGCTTTAGTTCCGAGCGCAAATGTTCGGCGGCGGCGCGACGATCGCCGGTGAGCACGACGGATTCCAAACCTTCGTGTCGCAAATCGTCAATGACCTGCGCGGCCTGCGGGCGGATATCGTCGCGCAAAATGACGCGACCAATCAAACCGTCGCACGCAACCCACACTTCGGAAGTGCCTACGCCGGATTGCGGCGCGGCGAATTCGCCCTGCGCCACTTGCGTTTCCACCCATTCACGTTTGCCGAGAAAAACTTCCTTGCCGTCGCGCTTCGCCTTCAAGCCCTGACCTGTGACGGATTCAAACTGCGAGAATTCGTGGGGCGCGAGATTTTGCTGCTTGCCGTGGCGCGTGATGGCGCGGGCGAGCGGATGCGTGGACAATTTTTCCAGCGAATACGCGAACTGAGCGATTTCGTTCTCACGACCGGGCGGAAAACTTTCCACCTGTTCCACGCGTAGTTCGCCGGTGGTGAGCGTGCCGGTCTTGTCGAGGGCAACGACGTTTACCTCGGCCAATTTCTCCACCGCTGCGCCGCCGCGAAATAAGATTCCGTGCCGTGCCGCCCACGCGATTGCCGCCAGCACCGCGCTCGGAATGGACAGCACGAGCGCGCACGGCGACGACACGACGAGCAGTGTCATCGTGCGGTAGAAAGCGCTGTGCGATTCGACGGTGGAAGTGAAGGCTTCAAGATGAAAAACGTAGCGCCACACAAAAAACATCACGAACGACAGGCCGAGCACGCCATAGGTGTAATAGGTGCTGAACTTGTCGGCGAACATCTGCGCGGGCGCTTTCTGGTGTTGCGCCTCGCGGATGAGCGTGATGATTTTTTGCAGCGAACTTTCCGCCGCTGGCCGCAGCACGACAACTTCGACCGCGCCCCACAAATTCAAAGTGCCAGCGAGCGCAGTGTCGCCGATGATTTTTTCCACGGGCGCAGCTTCGCCAGTAAGATTGGATTCGTCGGCTGCGGTGTTGCCTTTGGCGATTTCCGCGTCCACGGGAAATTGCGCGCCGGGTTTGATGAGCAGCCGCGCGCCCTTGGAAATGTTTTCGACGGGAATTTCCGTTTCGTTGCCGTTGCCGTCAAGGAGCGTGGCGGTTTTCGGCGCATCGCGAAAGAGCGAGCGGATTTCTTTTTGCGTGCGGCCAAAGGCGTAATGTTCCAGCGCGCCCGAAAACGAAAAGAGAAACAACAGCGTTGCGCCTTCTGCCCACGCGCCGATGGTGGCCGCGCCAAACGCGACGGCGAGCATCAGAAAATGCACGTCAAGCACGCGTTTGTGCAGGCGTTCCAAAACTTCTTCAGCGGCAAAAAATGCGCCCGCCAGATAAGCAGCGGCGTAGGCGAAGACTTTGAATTGCGCCGGCACGACAAACGCCGCGAGCAATCCGAAAACACCGCACGCGATGGCGAGGACGAGCTGGCCTTTCCACTCGTCGATGTGATGGTCATCGTCGTGGATCTCCATTTCGCGCGGCGCAATTTTGGGAAACGGAATATCGCGCCAACGCCAGAACTTCGGCGCGGTTGGACAGGTGACGCGCGCGATGGTCGTGGCGGTGGCGTCGCGGCGGATGGTGATGAGCTTCTGTTCGTTCGCGGATAACGGCGCATCGCACACGGAACAATTATTTTTGCCGGAAAACAAAGAACAGGTTTCACTCGCAGTGGAATTTTTCGCGGACGAAATTTTAGCAGAAATTTTTTGCGTGAGTTTTTCCACGTCGGCGCGACCGAGCGTGGCGACGGAAATTTTCTTGTGCACGATATCAATCGTCACCGCTTCCAGCATCGGCTCCTCGGAAAACGTATCAGCGACGCAGCGCGCCAGACAAATTGCCGCGGGTTCTTCGTGCCAATGTCCATGTCCTGAACTCATGGCTTAACTTCTAGCACAAGGACATTTGCGGCGCGAAATAATAATAATTTTGACTTAAAGTGCCGCCAACTGGTGCCAATAAAATAAGTTGATACTTTAGCAAATTTTGCAAAGCTGCGGACGAGACGGCTAATTACGCTAGGAGGCATGCAGGAACTTACAAAAGGAAGATCAACATGAGCAAAAACACATTTGGCAATTGCAACACCACTAACCCGTCGGTCACCCGCTGGGTCGAGGAACAAATCAAAATCTGTCAACCGGATCAAGTTTATTGGTGCGACGGTTCCGAGGAGGAGGATCAATTGATGCGTCAGCGCATCGTCGATTCCGGCGCGGGCTTGTGGCTCAACCAGAAACTTCGCCCGAATTCTTTGCTCGTCCGCAGCGATCCGCGCGATGTGGCGCGCGTGGAGCAGCGCACTTTTATTTGCTCCAAATCACCGAAGGATGCCGGCCCGACGAATAATTGGGAAGCGCCCGCGACGATGAAGGCCAAGCTTAACGGCCTCTTCAGCGGTTGCATGAAAGGCCGCACGCTTTACGTTATTCCGTTCAGCATGGGTCCGATTGGTTCGCCCATCGCACAATACGGCATCGAGATTTCCGACAGCCCGTATGTCGTCGCCAATATGCGCATCATGACGCGCATGGGCGCCGGTGTGTATGAGCAGATCGAGAAGACCGGCACGTTCGTGAAATGTCTTCACTCCGTCGGCCTGCCACTCGCGCCGGGTCAGAAAGATGTGACGTGGCCGTGCAATCCCGAGGACACTTACATCACGCATTTTCCCGAAGACCGTTTGATCATGAGCTTCGGCTCGGGTTACGGCGGTAACGCCCTGCTCGGTAAAAAATGTTTTGCACTGCGCATCGCCTCGGCCATGGCGCGCGACGAAGGCTGGATGGCCGAACACATGTTGATTCTCGGCGTCAAGGAACCGTCCGGCAAAAAAACCTACGTCTCCGCCGCGTTCCCCAGCGCGTGCGGCAAAACCAATTTCGCGATGATCATCCCGCCGAAACATCTCAAGGAAGAAGGCTGGGAAATTTCCTGCATCGGCGACGACATCGCGTGGATCAAGCCCGGCACCGATGGCCACTTGCACGCGATCAATCCGGAAGCCGGTTTCTTCGGCGTCGCGCCGGGCACGTCTTACAACAGCAATCCGATGGCGATGGACTCCATCAAGCGCGACACCATCTTCACCAACGTCGCGCTCACCGATGAAGGCGATGTCTGGTGGGAAGGCATGAGCAAAGTTCCGCCCGCGCATTTGATCGATTGGAAAGGCAAAGACTGGACGCCCGAAACCAAAGATGCCGAAGGCAAAACCGTCGTCACCAGCCATCCGAACAGCCGCTTCACGGCACCGGCGAAGAATTGTCCGATCATCGATCCCGATTGGGAAAATCCTGCGGGCGTGAAGATCAGCGCGATGATTTTTGGCGGCCGTCGCGCCACGACGATGCCTTTGATTTTTCAGGCGTTTAATTGGGTGCACGGCGTTTACCTCGGTGCAACCGTCGGTTCTGAAATGACCGCCGCCGCCGCCGGCACACTTGGTCAGGTGCGCCGCGATCCGATGGCGATGTTGCCGTTCTGCGGCTACAACATGGGCGACTACTTTGCGCACTGGCTCGAAATGCGCCGGCTCGTCAAACATCTCCCGCGCGTGTTCCACGTGAACTGGTTCCGCAAATCGCCCGAAGGAAAATTCCTCTGGCCCGGTTTCGGCGACAACATGCGCGTCTTGAAATGGGTCGTGCAACGCTGTCAGCTCGGCGCGCACGCCATCGAAACTTCCATCGGCTGGGTGCCAGAATATCAAGACCTCGACATGCGCGGTTTGGAAAATGAAATCACGCCGGAGAAATTCGCCGAGGCGCAGAAGATTGATCAATCTGAATGGCACCGCGAACTCGTGATGCAGGACGAACTGTTCATCAAGCTCTACAGCCAATTGCCGAAGGAACTGGTGTTCCAACGCGAGCTACTCGTTGCCCGGTTGTAAACCTTACCGCCTTCCGAAAACAAAAAGCCCCGCGTCGCGTGACGCGGGGCTTTTTTTGACGGCACGTTTTTAGGCGTGGCGGTGGTGATGCTTACCGGCGAAATGGCCTTGGTGATGTTTGCCGGCATGACGGACAGCTTTGTTGCCGTGATGATGTTTACCAAAGCCCGACGCATTCGCAGACGCAACGGATGAAGCCAATAAAACGGCGAGCGCCAGATAGACAAGTGTTTTCATATTCATCCGTTGGACGCAGCCAAGCCAAACGCGGTTACACACGTATTCACCTGCGGCTTGTCCAGCGCGACCATTTTTTCTACGGCAAAATTAATCCGCAGGTGGTTTGGCTGCCGAAAAATTAAAACCGCGCAAGCCTGCCTGCGGTTTGTGGCCTTGCGTCATCGCGAACAATCGCCGGCCCAATTCATGCGCCAACGCATTCAACTCGCCGGCTTCCTGCGGCGGTAATGAACGCGCGTTGTTGAATTCCCACAACGCAATCCAGTTCTGAAAATGTTCCGGACGCAGTCCCAGCCCCATGTGCGCGCGGGCAAAGCCGCCTTGGTAGCGCGATCGTCCGCCCGCTTGCAACGCCCAGAAGTCCGCGATCTTTTCCAGATGCGCCGACCAATCTTTGACCTGCGCATTGAAAATCGGGCCGAGCAACTCGTGTTGGCGCACGTCGGCGTAAAACGGTTTGATGAGCTTGAGAATGCCCTCGTAACCGCCAAGCCGTTCGTAGAGTGAACGTGTTTCGCTCATCCGAGCAACGTCTTTGCTTTCGCCAACGCCTCATCCAATTTGCTGGCGTCCTTGCCGCCGCCGCGGGCGTTGTCGGGTTTGCCGCCGCCTTTGCCGCCGACGATGGGCGCGATGGTTTGGATGATTTTGCCGGCTTGAACTTTCGCGGTGAAGTCAGCGGAGACACTCGCGATCAACGTGACTGCGCCGTTCGCCGCGCCGCCAAGGACGACCACGCCTTTGAACTGGCTCTTGAGCGAGTCTGCGATGGCTTGCAACGTGTCGCCGTCGTTCGCGCCAAGGTTGACGATGATGGCGGGAACGCCATTAATCGTTTCGGCACGCGTCATCAAATCTTTCGCATGGCCAGCCGCCTCTTTCATGGTGGCCGTCCGCAAGGACTTCTCCAATTCCTTCTGATGCGCGAGCAAGGCTTCGACTTTCTTTTCCAACTCGCCGACGGGCGAATTGATTTTGCCCGCGAGGCTGCGGATGAGTTGCAACTGTTCGTTCGCCAAGCCGTAAGCGGTCAGACCCGCGACAGCTTCGATACGTCGCACGCCAGCAGCCACGGCGGCTTCGCTGACGATGCGGAACAAACCGATCTCGCCAGTTGCGCGTGTGTGCGTGCCGCCGCAAAGCTCCATCGAATAGCCGTCGAGCTTGTTCGCTGCGCCGCCGATTTGGACGACGCGGACGGTATCGCCGTATTTGTCGCCGAAGAATTGCATCACGTCCTTGCGGTTCTTCACGTCGGCGTGCGGGACTTCCGTCCACGAGACGCCAGCGTTTTCGAGGATGCGCTCATTGACAAGCTTCTCGATGTCGGCGACCTGCGCGGGCGTGAGCGGCGCGCTGTTGAAGTCGAAGGTCAACTTGTCCGGTCCGACGAACGAACCTTTCTGCGAAGCCTCCTTGCTCGCGACCTCATGCAACGCCCAATGCAAAAGATGCGTGACGGTGTGATGCCGTTGAATTGCATCGCGGCGGGATTTCTCGACGGTGAGCGTGACGCCAGCGCCGACTGCTGGAGCATCACCACCTTCGACGAAGTGCAGGAATGTGTTTCCGGATTTCTGCGTGTTGGTGACACGCCAGAGCTGGCCGCTGCCGGTCAACTCGCCGGTGTCGCCGACCTGTCCACCCATCTCGGCGTAGCAGGCGGTGGAGTCGAGGATGACGGCGGTCTTATCCTTGAGCGAAACAACTTCCACGACTTTGGTCTGAACCGACAGCTCGTCATAGCCGACAAATTTTGTCGGCGTGGTGGTTTCGATTTGCGAGAGGGAAATGACTTCCTTCTTCTGCGCGGCGCGGGCGCGGACGCGCTGATCTTCCATCAACTTTTCAAAACCTTCCTTGTCCACGGTCAAACCGCGTTCGCGCGCCAACCGCTCCGTTTCCTCAATTGGAAAACCATATGTGTCGTGAAGTAGAAATGCCTCGCGCCCGCCAAATTCATTGTCCTTCCACAATTTTACCACTGCCATGTCCGCCTTAACAAGTTTGAGCAAATCTTGGTAATTACTATTAACTAAAAAATTATAGTTCCCCTCTGATTCGGCATAGAAGCCCTTGAATGGACCAGAAACAAATATCGCAAAACCTTTAATCGCCAAAGTTTCTAACACAGGATTATTCGGGGCGAATCTGTTCACAAGAACAGACAGCTTTTCTGCGTCTGCTTCTATTTCTTTCTGCCGATTTTTCCCGCCTGGATAGCTGTCTGGAAGACAGTTGATGTTTTCTTCCAATCGCTCAATGATTTCGGAAAATTCGCTAATTTTCGACTTAAAGAATTGCCTCGTAATCAGTGCTGATTCAAAAAGGATTAATCCCTTGTCCAAAGTTCTATTAAATGCCTCCTCCTCGCGCTGGATGCTTGCCTGCACTTGCTTCTTGCGGGTTTGGATTTCGGGGAAAACGTCGCCCATCGTGTCGGCCAGGACATCCACGAGTTTGTAGAAGAACGGTTCGTGGAAGCCAAGCGTGCGGCCAAACATCATTGCGCGACGCAAGATTCGACGCAAAACGGAGTTGCGGTCGTTGTTGCCGGGCTGGATGCCGTCGGCGATGGAAAAGCTGAGCGTGCGGATGTGGTCGGCGATGACGCGGAAGGCGACGTCGGCCTTTTCCTGCTCGGTGTCGCCGGTGCTGCCCGCTTTCGGGAGCGTGGAACCGTATTTCTTGCCGCTCAATTTTTCGATGACATCAAAGATCGGGCGGAAGATGTCGGTCTCGTAGTTGGAAATCTTCGCGTTCTGGAAATCGGTCAGGTTCTTCGTGCCTTGGATGATGCTGGTGACGCGTTCGAAGCCCATGCCGGTATCCACGTGCTGCGCAGGCAGCGGCGAGAATGTGCCGTCGGGATTGGCGTTGTATTGGATGAAGACGTTGTTCCAGATCTCGATGCAGCGGGCGTCGGAGCCGTTGACGAGTTTCGCGCCGGAGATCTGTTCTTCCACACTGGTTTCGCGAGGGCCGGGGCGGAGGTCCACGTGGATTTCGGTGCACGGACCGCACGGACCGGTTTCACCCATCATCCAGAAATTATCTTTCTTGCCGCCGTTGACGATGTGGATGGCGGGATCGAGACCAACGCTGCGAAATTTTTCCGCCCAAAAATTCCACGCTTCTTCGTCGCGATCGGCAGGGTCGTTTTTCTCTTTGTTCGGCTGGTAAATCGTGGCGTAGATGCGCTGCGGCGGAAATTTCCAGACTTCGATGACGAGTTCCCACGCCCACGCGATGGCTTCCTTCTTGAAATAATCGCCGAAGCTCCAGTTGCCGAGCATCTCGAAGAACGTGTGGTGATAGGTGTCGAGGCCGACGTCGTCGAGGTCGTTGTGCTTGCCGCCAGCGCGGATGCACTTCTGCGTGTCCGCCGCGCGACCGGGCGTGTAAGGGCACTTGGTCTGGCCGAGAAAGATCGGGACGAACTGGTTCATGCCAGCGTTCGTGAACAAAAGGTTCGGCGAATCGGGCATCAGCGAGCTAGACGGGACGATGGTGTGCTGCTTCGACTTGAAGAAGTCGAGGAAGTCCTGTCGGATCTGGCTGCCGGAACGGATTTGGGTGCTGTTGCTCATGAAAAATGGACGGAAAGCGTAGCAGAGGCGCAGGTTTCAAGGCGAGTTGGAAGTTTTGCTTTGTGCCGGTTGCAAAACGCCAAAGGTTGAAACATACTTGGTCGGTATTTCCAAACCCATGACCGACAAATCCAGCACGGTAGCGATGCGGGCGAGCCTGTTTTACGGCTTAGTTGCAGGCTTGTGGATTTTATTTTCCGACCGACTGCTAAACGAATTGATTCCGGACAAGGAACGGTTGATACAGTTGGAGACTTACAAAGGTTGGGCTTTCGTCGCGTTCACGGGATTAATGCTGTTCCTCATCATGCGGCAATTGCTTCACCGCGAGGCGCAAAAAATCGCGGAACTAAAAAAAGCGGAGGCGTTGACGCGGTTGCAAAATGAGGTGTTGGAGATGATCGCTGGCGGGAAGCCGCTGAAGGAAACGCTGGAGGTTTTGCTACATGGCATCGAAGCGCAATCACCGGAGATGCTGGTTTCAATTTTACTGTTGGATGCGGATGGCGTGCGGTTACGAAACGGCGGTGCGCCGTCGCTGCCGAAAGCCTATGTCGAAGCGATTGATGGTGCGGCAATCGGGCCAAAGGTGGGCAGTTGCGGCACGGCGGCGTTTCGCGGTTCGCCGGTATTCGTTGGCGACATCGCGCATGATCCGTTGTGGCAAGATTACAAACATCTGGCGTTGCCACACAAATTGCGCGCGTGCTGGTCCACGCCCATTTTGGACGAACAAAAAAAAAGTGTTGGGCACGTTTGCAATTTATCATCGCGAGACGGGGCTGCCGAAAAATAATGACGTGCGCCTGATTGAATTGGTGACGCACACGGCGGCCACGGCCATCGTCAAGGATCGCGTGGAAAAAACCTTGCGCGGCAGCGAGGAGCGTTTTTGCACACTGGTGCAGCAAGCGTCGGACGCAATTTTTGTGCACGACACGGAAGGCCGGTTGCTGGATGTAAACCAAAGCGCGTGTGAAAGTCTGGGTTACTCGCGTAAGGAATTATTGCGGATGACGGTGATGGATATTGAACAAGGCTTGTCGCTGGCGGAGGTGCGCAAGATTTGGACGAATTTACATCTCGGGCATTCGCAGATTATACGCGGGCGTCACTGGCGCAAGGACGGCACGAGTTTTCCGGCGGAAATCAGCCTGACGTGCTACGAAATCCAAGGGCAACTGGTGCTCGCGGCGCAGGCGCGGAACATCAGCGAACGCAAGGAATACGAGGATCAACTGGCGCAATCTATCTCCCTCTTGCGCGCGACCATTGAGTCCAGCGTCAGCGGCTTGCTGGTGGTGGATAGCACAGGAAAAATCACGACTTACAATAATCGTTTCCTCGAAATGTGGCGCATCCCAGCAGAAATTATGGCGCAGGGCGATGATCAAGTCGTATTGAAAGTGGTATTGGATCAGCTCAAGGAGCCTGAAGTTTTTTTTCAGCGCATCAAGGAACTTTACCAGCAGCCGTCCAATGAATCATACGACACGATTGAATTCAAGGATGGCCGGATTTACGACCGCGTGTCGCGCCCGCAACGGCTGGGCGACAAAATCATCGGCCGCGTCTGGAGTTTTCGCGACGTGACGGAACACCAGCGTGCGCAGGACGCGATGAAGCATGAACGGCAGTTGCTCCGCACACTGATTGACCTCGCGCCGGATTTTATTTTTGTGAAAGACACGGAGAGCCGTTACCTCGTGGTCAACGATTCGCTGGCCAAATGCTACCGTAAAATGCCGGCAGAAATGCTTAATCATACGGACGCGGATTTTCTGCCAGCGGAACTCGCCACGCATTTCCGGGCAAGCGAACAGCAAGTGCTCGCGTCAGAATCATTCTGCACGTTTGAAGATTCCGTTGCGTTTCCCGATGGTCAGATGCGGAGGGTAGTGACGAACATGGTGGCTTTCCGCGATCCGCAAGGGAAAATCAGCGGTTTGGTCGGCATCGGTCGCGACATCACCAAACAACAATCCACTGAAGAATCCATTCGGCTGCAAAGCGTCGCGCTGGAAACCGCTGCCAACGCTATTCTGATTACGGATGCGGGCGGTAGTATTGAATGGGTCAACCCGGCTTTCACGCGCAGCACCGGATACACATTGGCGGAATCGCTCGGAAAAAATCCCCGCGAACTCATCCGCTCCGGCAAACAAAACCCGGAATTTTTCCGTAATTTGTGGCAGACGATTCTCGCGGGCGAGGTCTGGCAAGGCGAACTTATCAACCGGCGCAAAAACGGGGAACTTTACCCCGAGGAGATGACCATCACGCCGCTGCTGGATGCCAATAAAAAAGTCACGCACTTCGTCGCCATCAAGCAGGATATTTCGGAGCGTAAAACGATGGAGCAGTCGTTGCTCAAAACGCAAGCTATGTATTCTTCATTGGTTGAGCAAATGCCGGTTTGTGTATTCCGCAAGGATGCGGCCGGCCGTTATGAATTTGCCAATGGACATTTTTGCGAACTGAAAGGACTCAAGCGGGAGGAAATTCTCGGACGCACGCCGCAGGAAGTGGCCGATTTTATTTCCCGCCAAACGGAAGCGGGCGCACATCAAAAATCGGTCGAACGCGTATATGCGGTCGAAGGCGAGCACCACCATGAAACCATCATGAAAGATGGCAAAATCATTGAAGTTGATCGTGGCTTTATCGGCCGAGACGGGCAATTGCGATATTTTCACGTCGTCAAAAGTCCACTCTTCGACAACCACCATCGACTCATCGGCAGCCAAGGTGTGATGTTTGACATCACTGAACGGCGGCGCACGGATGAACAATTGCGGCAGGCCAATGACCGCACGCAGTTTTACATGAACCGGATGCCGCTGGCGTTCATCGCATTCGACCGTAATTTCTGTGTAGCCGAATGGAATCATGCCGCCGAGGAAATTTTTGGCTGGAGCACCGCCGAGGCAACTGGCCAACACGCTTACAAATTAATTGTGCCGTTGGAAGTTCAGCCCGCGGTCGATCGGGTTTGGGATCAAGTTATCAAAACCGGTGATGTGGCTAGCCATTCCGTCAACGAAAACATCACCAAGGACGGTCGCCGCATCACTTGTGAATGGCGCAACACGCCGTGGCGCAACGCGGCCGGCGAGATTTGCGGGTGTCTGTCCATTGTGACTGACATCACCGATAAAATCCGCGCGGAAAAAGAGCGCATCAACCTCGAAGCCCAACTCCGCCAATCACAAAAAATGGAGGCTGTGGGCCAGTTGTCCGGCGGCATCGCACATGATTTCAACAATATTCTCACCGTCATTCAAGGCAATGCCTCCTTGTTACAAGGCCTCGATTTGCAACCGTCAGAAATTCGCGATTGCTCGAATCAAATTGCCCGCGCCAGCGAACGCGCCGCCGGCCTCACGCGTCAGTTGCTCATGTTCGCCCGCAAGCAACAGATGCAACCGGTGAACCTCGATCTCAACGAAACCGTTTCGCAGATGACCAAAATGCTTCAGCGCATTCTCGGTGAAGATATCGCCCTGCGTTCCGAATATTCGCCCGCACTGCCGCTCATCAACGCCGATGTCGGCATGATTGAACAAATCATTCTCAATCTCGCCGTCAACGCCCGTGATGCCATGCCCAACGGTGGACAGCTAACCATCCGCAGTCAGGTGGAAAAATTCCAGCCGACCGCCAACGCGGAAAATAAACCGGCCGAAGCGCGCGTCTGCCTGTCTGTGACTGACACCGGCTTCGGCATCGCCCCGGAAATTCTTGCGCGCATCTTCGAACCATTTTTTACGACAAAGGAAGTTGGCAAAGGCACCGGCCTCGGGCTTGCCACCGTTTACGGCATTGTGCAGCAACATCACGGTGACATCGTCGTGCAGAGCGAACCTGGAAAAGGCACGACCTTCAGAGTTTATTTCCCCATCGCCGCGCCGCCCACCGAGGTTAAAACTGATTTCCAAAAGCGTCCCGTGTTGCCGTGGGGCTATGAAACCATCTTGCTCGTCGAAGATGAATTTCCCTTGCGCACCTTCGTCAGCGATTTGCTTCAACGCTGCGGCTACACCGTGCTGGAAGCCGAGTCCGGCCCTGCCGCTTTGAAAATTTGGCGCACACACCACGACCGCATTCAACTCGTGCTGACGGATATCATAATGCCGGAAAATATGAGTGGCATTGAACTGGGCCGGCAGTTGAAAACCGAAAAGCCTGAGCTCAAGATCATTTACACCAGTGGTTACACCGGCAATGTCGAAGGCCGGCAAGCCTTGCTCACTGAGGGCGTCAACTTCATCCGCAAACCCTTCAAGCCGGAAGCCATCGCGGAAATTATTCGCAACAAACTTGACGGGAATACAAAAAAATAAAACGCGGACGAATTCAGGAAGAAATTCAATTAAACGCCTCGCCCGTCCCGAACGCAAGCGCCAGTTTTAAAAACCCGAAAATTTATTTTTAAATTTCACTTGAGAAAAATCGTTCAGCGGACGAAGTTCTTTGCAGTCAGCTTGATCTTTGCTAAAAAATAATTTCCCTGCCCTGTGCGTGATTCGCAACAGTCCTTGGACCGTAATTAAAACGAACTCGGGATGAGCCGCAGACGGTGGCCGACACGTCGGCATTGCCCGAAAGTTGTAAGCCGCCGGGCGAGTCCCACATATGGCAACATATGTCCGAAGGATACAGTTAGACACGGCAATGGCGGGGTTTCTTTCAAGATTACCGGACTGCTTCGGCAACCCGGCAATCAAAGCCCGCCACCCGTGCGGGCTTTTTTATTTTGGGAAACAACGTCAACTGCTAACGTCTCCGCATGGCGCGCGACGAATTGTTTTCCCAACCGGCAAAAGAAATGCCGGAAGAAAACATTACGCCCACGCCCGACCCTTCCGCCAGCCGCCCGCTCGCCGCGCGCATGCGCCCGCGCAGCCTCGATGAATACGCTGGGCAAACTCACATCCTTGGCCAAGGACAACTTTTGCGCCGCGCGATTGAGGCGGATCGCATCCAGTCGCTGATTTTTTACGGCCCGCCCGGCACCGGCAAAACTTCGCTCGCGCAAATCATCGCGCGCCAGACCAAATCAAAATTTGAAAGGTTGAGCGGCGTGGAATCCAACGTCGCTGACATGCGACGTGTTTTATCGGCGGCAGCGAACCGGCTCGAAAACACCGGCGCTTCCACGATTCTTTTCATTGATGAAATCCACCGCTTCAACAAATCGCAGCAGGATGTTTTGCTGCCGGATGTTGAGAGCGGCGTCATCAAGCTCATCGGCGCGACGACGCATAATCCGTTTTTCTTCGTCAACTCACCGCTCGTTTCGCGTTCGCAGATCTTCGAGCTGCGCCCGCTAACGGAAGAAGATTTATTCACGCTGTTGCAACGCGCGTTGAAAGATGAAGAACGCGGACTCGGCTACCTGAAAATTTCTGCCGATGAAAATGCGCTGCGGCATATCGCCTCCATTTCCGATGGCGACGCGCGCAAGGCGCTCAACTCGCTGGAAATCGCTGCGCTCACCACCGCGCCAGATGCCGACGGAATCATTCGCATCACGTTGCAAGTCGCCGAGCAGAGCATCCAGAAAAAGGCCGTGGTTTATGACGGCGATGGCGACGCGCATTACGACACAATTTCGGCGTTCATCAAATCCATGCGCGGCAGCGATCCCGATGCCGCGCTATACTGGCTCGCCAAGATGATCCACGCCGGCGAAGACCCGCGTTTCATCGCGCGGCGCATTGTGATTTGCGCGGCGGAAGACGTTGGTCTTGCCGATCCCATGGCGCTGGTGCTGGCGAATGCGTGTCTCGCCGCTGCGGAATTTGTCGGCTGGCCCGAAGCGCGGATTCCGCTGGCCGAAGCGACGATTTACATCGCCACGGCGAACAAGAGCAACTCCGCATACAAGGCCATTGATGCCGCGCTGGAAGATGTCCGTTCCGGCCGCACGATTGCCGTGCCGGAACATTTACGCGATAAAAGTTACAAGGGCGCGGAGCGTCTCGGCCACGGCAAAGGCTACGAATACGCGCACGACGGCAAAAACCATTTTGTCGCGCAAGATTATCTGGGCGTGGACAAAACTTATTACGCGCCGACCGAGCAAGGCGTGGAAAAGAAAATCAAGGAGCGCGTCGAGAAGTGGCGTGCGCAGTTTGTAGAAAAAAGGAAAGCCACCGATGGACGCTGAAACCCAAAAGTTGAAATCCGACCTGCGCGCGCACATCCGCGCGCGGCTGGCAAACATTTCCGACGCGGTGCGGGCGGTGGAATCCATTGATCTGTGTGAGCGGCTGAAAACGCAGATGCCGAGCGCGCGGACGATTTTATTTTTCGCGCCGCTGCCGGATGAATTGGATGTCTGGCCGGTGCTGGAACTTTCGCTGGCGCTGGGCGTGAACTGCGCCCTGCCCTTTTTCGACGCGGAGAAAAAAACTTACGGCGCAAAACTAATTCAAACGCTGGCGACGGACATCGTCACCGGAAAATTTGGCGTGCGCGAGCCGGCGGCGAGTTGCGCGGAGATCGCGTTGAACCAGTTTGATTTGATACTCATGCCGGGCATGGCGTTTGATTTGAGCGGTAACCGGCTCGGTCGCGGTCAGGGGTTTTATGACCGCTTATTGGTAGAAGCGAGCGGGATTAAATGCGGTGTGGGCTACGATTTTCAACTGCTGGAAAAAATTCCGTCGGAGCCGCACGATGCGAAGGTGGATTTTATACTGACGCCGTCACGCGTGGTGCGCCGGAAGAAAGCTTAGCGGTGCTGCGTGTCCATGCCGCCGAGGCCGTTTTCCCAACCGGCAGGCGAATTCCACGGACGGACGGAAGCGTTTTCGGGATCGTCAGAAGCGCAACCGGAGATGACCAGAGCCACCGCCGCTAGCAGTAGCAGCAACATGCAGTTGGCGGCGCGAAACTTCATTTCAGGTGGAAGGATGAGCGGGCGAAACGTCGTCGCCTTCGGTCATTTCACCAATCTTCCAACCGGGAACGAGATTGGCAATGCAGCGGTCTTTTTGGACGCTACGGACGACGACTTTGGCGACCAGCTTGCCCTGACGGCTGACGAGCATTTCGCCTTGCGAAATCACGCCTTGATCTTCACCGACATTGAGCACCACGAAATCCCATTTGGGATCCACTACGAGGATTTTGCCGTGCAGGTCAGCGCGCAATTTAACGAATTGTTCCGGTCCAACATATTTAGCGAGTTCGTTGGTCAGGCGGCTGATGGTATGGAACAGAACCACTTTCTCGCCGTTAACAACTTCCACTTCGGCGCGCGCGCTCTTTAAATCTTTGCTCAACTTGAAAACCTGTTCCGGCGTCAGCTCGGTTGCTTTGTAGGAGGCCAGAGAATTTTGCGCGTCATCGCGTTCGGTCGTGACCTTGGCGAGTTTTTCGGAGAGATCGTCCGCGCGTTTGGTCTGCGCGTCCGCGCGAACCGTCTGCTTATCGCGTTCAGATTGTGTGTCAGCTAATTCCTGTTTGGTCTGCGACAACTCGTTCTTCGTCTTGGCGAGTTCCGTCTTAGTTTTGCCGTGCGCGGCGATTTCATCCACCTTGGCTTTGTGCTCGGTGTCACGTTGAGTGACGAGCGCGGGAATCTTGTCGGAGACTTCCAGATAAGCAACCACCCCAGCGCCGAGGCCGGCCAGAATGGCGATAATTAAACTGATGCGAAGTAACATGGTCTTGCTGTTTTCCGAAGACTAAACCGCACGGGCAAAAGTGTCAACGCCGTTTGCACCTTGCAAAATCAAGGTTTCCGCGCATCTTTTTTCCCGCGCATGAAACTCCACCACGGCCTGAACCTCGCTTACTGCACGAACGTCCATCGCGGCGAGTCGTGGGCGGAAACGTTTCGTGCGCTGGAAACTTACGCGCTCGCTGTGCGCGCGCAGGTTTGCCCGCAAAAACCCTTCGCCATCGGCCTGCGTTTGAGCGAACGCGCCGCCGTGGATTTGAGCGAAGGCGACGCCCTCTTGCAATTCCAGCGCTGGCTCGACAAAACCGGCTGCTACGTTTTCACCATCAACGGCTTTCCCTACGGCAATTTCCACGGCGCGCGCGTGAAGGAAAAAGTTTATCAACCCGACTGGACCTCGCCCGAACGCGTCGCCTACACGAATCTGCTTTTTGATCTGCTCGCGCAACTTTTGCCGGCGGGCATTGAAGGCAGCGTCAGCACCTTGCCCGGCACCTTCAAGGAATTTCATCCCAACGCCGCCGCGCTGCGCACCATCCGCCAAAATCTCTGGCGCACCATCGAGCACATCGCGCACGTCAGCAAACAGACCGGCAAAGATTTGCACCTCGGCCTCGAACCCGAACCGCTCTGCCTCCTCGAAAGCAGCGCCGAGACCATCCATTTCTTCGACCACCTGCGCGCCGAACATCCGCACGACCCGCGCCTCGATGCGCACCTAGGCGTCAATTACGACACCTGCCATTTCGCCGTAGAATTTGAGGAACCGCACCACGCCCTGCCCAGCCTCATCCACCACGGCATCAAGATCAGCAAAATCCATTTGAGCTCCGCGCTCAAAGTTGCGCCCACGCCCGCAGCACGCGAGGAATTAAAAAAATTTGCCGACGACGTTTACCTGCACCAAGTCGTGGAACGCGACGCCACCGGCGTGCGCAAAATCTACCGCGACCTGCCGGACGCCCTCGCCGCTGCTGCCAGCTCCCAACTGCCAACACCCGACTCCGAATGGCGCATCCACTTTCACGTGCCGCTGCACGCGCCCGCCGCGCCGCCGTTTGCCAATACCAACGACCATCTGCTTGGCATCTTGGATTTACTACAAGCCAACCCGCAACTCTGCTCCCACCTGGAAATGGAAACCTACACGTGGGAAGTGCTGCCGCCGGAATTAAAAACCCAAAACGTCGTGGACCAACTCGCGGCGGAATACACTTGGACACTGGCGCAATTAAAAGCACGCGGACTGGCTTGATTTAATTATCCTTGAACCAGATGACTGGCAGAAATAAAGTCCGGCACATGGAAACCGCGCTGGGACTTCTCCTCACTGCTGAACGGCGGTGGCTCAGCTTTTAACTTTAGGCGCATTATGCACACGATTTTTGGCTTTATAAGTTTTGTTCTAATTGTGATAGGACTGCTGTGGTTCCAGTATTTCGTTCATTGCACACTAAATCGTATTTGTGTCAGGCACGCCAAAAAGTTTTGCAGACGGAAAGGCTTGGCGGTGCAGAGAATGAGATGGCAGATCGAGTTTAGTGTGCGGCCGGATGGCAGGAAAGGAGGCAAAACGCAAAACACGCTGGTTCAGCTAGATTGTTTTGATGCCAAGAAACAGCGCAGATTGGTTTTGTTATCAGTTTGGGTGTTTGGAGTTCGCAAACTTGTCGGCGACGATATTTATCCAGAGAGTTATGACAGTCAGTGGCCACAAAAATGCGCCTAATACGAAGATAGGCTACACCCATTAGTTCTGCGCCCGCCGTTTCGCCCGCAAACTTCCTTTTCACGCGCGGCCATTTCTGGTTTCCTTCGCGCGCATCATGAATTCCGCCCCGCAACTCCGCACGCTGCTCGTCCTCGGGCGCGTGTCGAATCTGCCCACGGTCTGGTCCAACTGTCTCGCGGGTTGGTGGCTCGGCGGCGGCGGCAATCTCTGGAAACTCCCGTTTTTATTTCTCGGCGTCAGTTTGCTTTACACCGGCGGAATGTTTTTGAACGACGCCTTCGACGCGGACTTCGACCGTCAACGTCGCCCGGAACGTCCGATTCCCTCGGGGAAAATCGCGGCGTCACTGGTCTGGCGCCTCGGCTTGGGGCAATTGGGTGCGGGAGTGTTCCTGCTGCTGTTCTGCGGCCAAGTCGCGGCGGGCGCGGCGTTCCTGCTGGCGCTATTCATCCTGCTCTACAATTTCTGCCACAAGTTTTTCAACGCGGCGCCGTGGCTGATGGGCGCGTGCCGGTTCTGGGTTTACATCATCGCGGGCGCATCAGGCGCGTGGGGCTTGAACGGCTGGGCGATCTTCAGCGGATTGGCGCTGGCGTTTTACGTCGTCGGCTTGAGCTACGTGGCGCGGCGGGAAAGTTATCGCGGGCCGATTCCGTTCTGGCCGTTGCTGCTGCTGGCCGCGCCGGTGATTCTCGCGGTGGCGATGAATACGGGCAGTTTCCGCTGGCGCGCCATCGCGGTTTCCGTGTGGCTGATTCTGTGGGTGGGGCGCAGCGTGCGGACGGTTTTTCTCGGCGGCGGCGGCAACGTGGGTCTCATCGTGGCGAATCTGCTGGCGGGAATTGTCTTCGTGGATTGGATTGCCATCGCGCCAGATGCATCGCGCTGGCTGGTTTTGCTGTTGCTGGCGCTGTTCGGGTTGACGAAATGGCTTCAAAAATTTGTGCCGGCCACGTAGACTATTTTTTCCTGCGGGCAGAAAAGTCCACTTTACGCTGCGCTTGAACACGGCCACCCGGCAAGTTACACTAACAATTCGCTTATGAGCGCTGACGCACCAGTTAAAAAATTAACGCACAACGAAGAAATCAAAGCCGCGATTCCCACGCTGGCCGGCACGCTGGCCGCCACGTTCAATAATCCGGCCAACGATCATTTCTCCGATGATGACAACCAGTTCCTGAAATTTCACGGTTCCTATCAACAGGACGACCGCGACCTGCGCAAGACGGGCAAGAAATACATCATGATGATCCGCGGCCGGATTCCCGGCGGCGTCATGACGGCCAAGCAATACGGCGTCTTCGACCAGCTCGCGACGGATTACGGCAACAACACGCTACGCATCACCACGCGTCAGAGCATCCAGTTTCATGGCGTCGTGATGGCTGGCCTGCAACCGCTCGTCAAAAAAATCAACGAGTGCCTGCTTTCCACGCTTGCCGCGTGTGGCGACGTGAACCGCAACGTCCTCGCGCCCGCCACGCCCGCTTACACGAAGGCGCGCGAGGAAGTTTATGCCGACGCCCACAAGGTCGCGATGGCGCTCGCGCCGCAGACCAAGGCGTATCACTCCATCTGGATTGACGGCGTGCAGCTCGACAACGACGCGGCGGAAAATAAAAATTTCGTCGATCCGCTTTACGGCAAAACCTATCTGCCACGCAAATTCAAGATTGCGTTCGTCATTCCGCCGGTGAATGACCTGGATGTTTACACGAATTGCCTCGGCTTCATCGCCGTGGTCGAGAACGACAAGCTCATCGGTTACAACCTCGCGGTCGGCGGCGGCATGGGTCGCAGTCACGGCAACGAGGCGACCTATGCGCGCATGGCGGATGTCATCGGGTTCTTTACGCCAGACAAGATTGTCGAAGTGGCGAAAGCCGTGCTCACGATTCATCGCGATTTTGGCGACCGCACCGACCGCAAACACGCGCGCTTGAAATACGTTGTCGCCGAACGCGGCGTGAAGTTCATCCAAGCCGAAGTGAACCAGCGCGCCGGTATCACGCTCGCGCCGAACAAGCCGTATTCATTTACGACCACAAGCGATTTGCTCGATTGGCGTAAGGCCGTTGACGGAAGCTGGTTCCTCGGCCTGTTCGTCAGCATGGGCCGTGTGAAAGACGTGGACGGCTGCAAAATGAAAACCGGCTTGCGTCAGGTCGCGGACGAATTCCCGAACGTGGAATTCCGCCTGACCGCGAATCAAAATCTTATTCTCGCAAACGTCAGCGATGCGGACAAAGCGGGCATCACCGCGATTCTCGCTGCGCACGGCGTGAAGACGGAAAATCAAACGAGCATTCTGCACGCGGCTTCGATGGCGTGTCCGTCGTTGCCGACCTGCGGCCTCGGCCTCGCGGAATCGGAACGCGCTCTGCCCGGCATGGTCGCGCGCCTCGAAAAACTGCTGGCCGAAGTCGGCTTGCCCGGCGAAGAAATCATCATCCGCTCGACCGGTTGCCCGAACGGCTGCGCGCGGCCTTACATGGCGGAGATCGCGTTCGTCGGCAAAGCTCCGGGACGTTATCAAGTCTGGCTCGGCGGCGATGTTTCCGGCACGCGCCTCAACAAAATCTGGAAAGACGTCGTCAAGGAACCGGAGTTGGAAAACGAATTTCGTCCAGTGTTCGAGCGCTTTGCGAAAGAACGCAACGCGGGCGAACGCTTCGGCGACTGGTCCCAGCGCGTGTTGTTGAAGGAGTTGTCCGCAGCCAATTAAATCTTGTTGCCATGACTCCTGAACAAATTGCCCAGGCGAACGCCGAGTTGCGCACCAAGTCGCCGCTGGAAATCGTGAAGTGGGCCATCGCGCAAGCGAATGGCCGCGCCATCGTCTCGACGAATTATCGACCTTACGAAGCGGTCATCCTTCATCTCGTCACGCAGGTGCAGCCGGATATTCCGGTGCTCTGGGTCGACCACGGCTACAATCGTCCGGCCACGTATGTTCACGCCGAGCAGGTAAAAAAATTGCTCAAGCTGAACATCAAAGCTTATATCCCGAAGATGACCGCCGCGCATTACGACGCGGCGTTCGGCGGCATGCCGGAACCGACGCCGGAAAACGAAGAACGCATCAAAGCTTTCAGCACCGCGATGAAACTGGAACCGTTCCAGCGCGGCATGAAGGAACTCGCGCCGACCGTGTGGCTCACCGCGCTGCGCAAAGTTCAAAACCCGAACCGCGCTGGCCTTGACATCGTGAGCGAGGATAAAAATTTCAATTCCCTCAAGATCAGCCCGCTGTTTTACTGGAGCGACGCCGATATGGAAAAATATCTCGCCGAGCACAAGCTGCCGAACGAGTGGGATTATTTTGATCCCGCGAAGGCGGACGAAAAGCGCGAGTGCGGTTTGCACGCAGCGTGGGGCGGCAAGGCGGTTGAAGGCGGCGCCGGAATTTAATTTTTCAAAATGAGCAGCTATCACTTGGATCATTTGGAGTATCTGGAAACGGAAGCGATTCACATCATGCGTGAAGTCGCCGCCGAATTTGAACGGCCCGCGCTGCTGTTTTCCGGCGGCAAGGATTCCATCTGCCTGCTGCGCCTCGCGGAAAAGGCCTTCCGCCCGTCGGACATTCCGATGCCATTTTTGAACGTCGAGACCGGCCATGAATTTCCCGAGCTGCTGGAATTTCGCGATCGCCGCGCGAAGGAACTTGGCGTTAAACTCATCGTCCGCACCGTGGATGAAGCCATCGCCAAAGGCCACGCACATCCCGCGTCGGGCGAAATCAGCCGGAACAAATTGCAGATTCCCGTGCTGCTCGGCGCGATCGAGGAATTTCAATTCGATTGCGCCATCGGCGGCGCGCGGCGCGACGAGGAAAAGGCTCGCGCGAAAGAACGTTTCTTCAGCTTTCGCGACGGCTTCGGCCAGTGGGATCCAAAAAATCAGCGGCCGGAAATCTGGAATCTCTACAACGCCAAGTTGAATCCGGGCGAAAATATGCGCGTGTTCCCGCTCTCCAATTGGACCGAGATGGACGTTTGGGAATACATCAAAAAAGAGAAGCTCGAAGTGCCGAACATTTATTTCAGCCACGAGCGCGATTGTTTCTGGCGCGGCGGTCAATGGCTACCCGTGCCGCCACCGCACACGGACGCGACCAAACCGGATCCTTTTGCCGGTGCGCGCCCGAAAGCAAACGAACCAATCAAGAAGATGGTTGTGCGCGTCCGCACGATTGCCGACATGATCAGCACCGGCATGATTGAATCCAAGACGGATACGATTGACGACATCATCGCCGAAGTCGCCGCCGCGCGGGTGACTGAACGCGGCACCCGCGCTGACGACAAAGCTTCCGAAGCCGCAATGGAAGACCGTAAGAAAGCTGGTTATTTCTGATTCTATTTTGATTGATATGCCCCACTCGCATCCCATCGAACTTTTGCGCTTCAACACTTGCGGCAGCGTTGACGACGGCAAGTCCACGCTCATCGGCCGGTTGCTTTACGATTCCAAGTCGCTGATGGAAGATCAGATTGAGAACTTGGAAAAATCCGCCGCGATCACCGGTGGCGGACAAATCAATCTGGCGAATCTCACCGATGGCCTCCGCGCCGAACGCGAGCAAGGCATCACCATTGACGTGGCGTATCGCTATTTCGCCACGCCCAAGCGCAAGTTCATCGTGGCCGATACGCCGGGGCACGTGCAATACACGCGCAACATGGTCACGGGCGCGAGCACGGCGAATCTTTCCATCGTGCTCGTGGACGCACGGCAAGGCGTGATTGAGCAAACGCGCCGGCACACTTACATCGCAGCGCTGCTGGGCATTCCGCATCTCGTCATCGCCATCAACAAAATGGATTTGGTGGATTGGAGCGAAGCGCGCTTCACGGAAATCCGCACGGAGATAGAAGATTTTCTGCCGAAGTTCGGTTCATTTCATGACGTAAAATTTATTCCGATGAGCGCGCTGTCCGGCGACAACGTTGTGGAAGAATCCACCAAGACGCCGTGGTATAAAGGCCCGGCGCTGTTGCATCATCTGGAAACGGTTTACATCGCGAGCGACCGGAATTACAGCTCGTTCCGCTTTCCCGTGCAATGGGTCAACCGCCCGAACAATCCGACCAACAAGGAGCTGCATGACTTTCGCGGCTTGAGCGGACAGATCGCCAGCGGCGTTGTGCGCAAAGGTCAGGAAGTTGTCATCCTCCCCGCCGGCATCAAATCCAAGGTGAAGGAAATCTGGACCTACGACGGTTCGCCGAACGAAGCCTTCTGCCCGCAGTCCGTCACGATTTGTCTGACCGACGACATTGACGTGAGCCGCGGCGACATGATTGTCGGCTTGGAAAATCTGCCGGGCCGCAGCAGCGATTTGCAGGCGCGCGTCTGCTGGATGAACCAGCGCGCGTTGTCCGCCGGCAAAAAGTTTTATCTCAAACACACCACGCAGATTGTGCAGGTCGCGGTGACGCAGATTGAAAACCGCATCAACTTCGAAACCTTCGATGCGGAACCGAATCCCGCCGGACTCGCGTTGAATGATATCGGCACCATCCGCCTCAAGACGGCCAAGCCGCTGATTTTCGACGGCTACGAAACCAACCGGCTCACCGGCTCGTTCATCTTGGTCGAACAAGGTTCGAACGCGACGGTCGCGGCGGGTATGTTGTTTCCGCCGCTCGAAGCCGCCAAGCCGGAATACGCCGACTTCGCCATTTGAAGGTTCTAGCCGCCGTCGGGCAAGTTGCGTTCGGGCGTCCGCGACCGCTGCCCGTGGATTCATAGAAGCAACTTGGCCGTCCGCAGGTTCAAGGTCTGTGTCCAGAAGTTCAATAACCGGACTCACAACCTCAACTTTTGCCTCCAAAGGTTGAACCTCCAGACCCAAGACTTGAATATCTGGGTCTGAAACTTCAATAGTCGCATCCAGATGTTCAATATCTGGAACCGCGACTGGAACATTTGAATACGGGACTTGTCCTTAAAACCACCAAAACCCTTCATTTTGCCAAAAAAGCTCAATTTTTTGACAAAAAACGGTTGGATTGGTTCCCGCGACCGGCGTTGGATGGAGGGGCAACGGGGTTTCCGCTCTACCCCGGCCTAGTCGAAGGCCGGAGACTGCCGGAACCATAACCAACGGAACATTCAAGCTAACCATAAATATGCGCATAGACATACCCAGCAATCCCGATGAATTCATCACGCTGGCTCAGGCCATTCTCGCCCAGCATAACAAGCTCGGCGTGGCCAGCCCGCTCAATGGCATCAAAGGTATTGCCGGTTTCGGCGCGCAAGTGACCGCCGCCGATACCAACAACAAACTGGCCAACTCGCTCTACGAGCAGGCCAAGACCGCCACGCAAGCCCGCGACAACGCGATCGGGCCGGACACCACTACGCCCGGCTATCTGCAGTTCTTCGTGACCTCCGCGCGCGATGTGCTGGCCGGCCAGAACAAGGGCAGCGAAAACGTCCTCGGCGATTGGGGCTTCACCGTCATCGCCTCCGCCGCCGCTAAGCCCGCTGCGAAAGCTGCGGCCAAGGCCAAACCGGCGAGTTAAGCCAAAGGTAAGAATCGTTAAAATCACGAACGGAACGGCGCAAGTCGTTCCGTTCCTTGTTTTACGGCGTAATCTAAAGGGGAAATTGGGATGGACGAATGGGCCGAACAATCCCCTACGACAACTAACTTTTTACTGACCGAGACTGGTAACGAGATTGAAGTCCGGCGCTTGCAGCCTGATTGCACCGCCTTGAAAATAGATTCTCCACATCTTCCGCCGATTAGGTGCAACGAATTTGAACTTGTCCAACAAGTCGCGGGCGCAAATTGGTTTTGAAAAGTAATGCACGTTTTTTATCGCAACCTTGTATTCACTGAAAATTGAAGTGTCCATGGCTGGTGAATCCACCAAGCCACCCGAATTGTTTGTGGGAACGGATGCAATGGTTGCCGATGCGATGAAATGCTGTGCATATTCCCGATACCCTGAAATGTAAATCAAAACTCGGTCGCCGGGCGTCATGTATCTGCGATAACGAGTGCGGTCTTTTAATCCCCATTCTTTTCTTTCGAGGCGGTATTTCGCCAAGTCAAATGCGGAAGGCAAATAAAGCCGATTGCGGTCGGCGTCAGCGGCAATTAGAACAAAAAAAGACGGCTTACTCATTTTCGCTTTTGGAAAAAGCTACGGAAAATGCAGTCGCCAAGTTGGGCAGCAAGAACCGGCGGAACCGCATTGCCAACTTGCGTGAACTGCCGAGCCGATGGCCCAAGAAAAACGTAATCATCAGGAAATGTTTGTAGCCGCGCGCATTCTCTGGCGGTCATGGTGCGCGGAATATGCGGATGCAAATGTGACCGGCCACCGCCTTTTGTCCCACCTGCAATTACGGTTTTGGACGGAAGGCATGGGTCGAGTCGGTCAACGCGGCCAAGATGATCTCTTTGACCATATTTCAGAATCATGTAACGCAACAACGATTCGGGTTTATGGTCACGCGGCTCGTGGTTCGCAACGCCTTTTAACGAACGCCGCAATGCTGCCTCGCTTGGAACAAGGTCAAAATTTGGTTTTGGGTGAATGAACTCCCGGCCAAGACGCGTTCCACAAATGAACAACCGCCGCCGGTGTTGTGGAACTTGAAAGTGCGCTGCGTCTAAAACAAAAGGCTCGGCGACTGTGTAACCCCAAGACGAAAGATTACGCAAAGCTTTTTGTAACTGTTCGCCGCCATCCACATCGAAAAGACCTTCAACATTCTCGATGAGAAATGCTGCTGGTTTAAGCTTTGAAATATACCAAAGCATATCAAAAAGAAGGTTGCCGTTCTTTTCATGTTCAAATCCGATACGTTTGAAATTCTCGCCACTCTTGTTGAAACGCTGATTTGAAGCGATTGAAAAAGGCTGACAGGGTGGGCCACCAACAAGCACACCCTCGAATGGTGCTTTTATCCCAAATTTTTTGACAAGCACTTCAAGTAGCTCCGCCCGTTTTGAAACATCACCAGATTCAGTCGGTGGGCCAATAACCTTCCAGTTCGGACGGTTAAAGCGAAGTGTCTCACAGAACAATTTATTATGCTCAACAAGTGCAATGTGTTCAAAACCCGCAGCCTCAAAGCCCAAATCAACTCCACCACACCCTGAAAAAAAACTAATCATCGGGACACCATTCGGACGTTTCTTGAAATCATCTAGTGTTGGGGCATAACTCCGTTGCGGTGCAGATTTTGTGTCAATCTCGTAGCGCAAATCTTCGCGCGTTTTCCCTTCAGACCTCAAAGCGCTTGTCAAATCAGCATCAGCCTCGACACATTCTTCAAAAATCTCTCTCTGTCTCGCTGCCCAACCGTTTCCGATGTCATTGCGGAACAAAGTTTCTATCGTTGTTTCGGGAACTCTCATTTTTAGTTGTGAATCGAATCCTTTGCGAGAGTATAAACTTCGCGAGCCTCTTGATAATTATTAAAGTCATCTTGATTCCGGTCGTCGAGCCAGCGTTTGTAATAAAGATGTGTCGCCTTGTGACAGTTCGGGCAAATTCCAACGAGTTCAGATAGGGATGTTCTACGCTCTTCGATTCTTAACGGCGAAGCCAATGGCAAAAGGTGATGGACTTCCAATAGGTTTGTTGTCCAAGGATAGCGTTGCGTCACGTCTAGCGAACACATATCACACAAAAAGGGAGTCTGCTTTGCGGCAAAAAAGAAATCGCGGAGTTTTGAACTTCTTTCATATCGTAAATGTGTAACTCGTTTTGGCTTCCCTTCGCTAAACACCAAATCAGCATCGCCTGACGGAGCGGGAATAAGTGGTATTACCCGCAAATCTCCTGTTTTTCCAAGCTCTAAAAGTTCGCGTTCCTTGTTAGTTTTTCTTTCATGCTTTTCAGGTTGCGCAAGTTTTTCAACAAATTGCAAAGCTGCGGGATTAGCTGAATCTACATCCAAATAAAGGTGGGGCTGAACCCATTTAAGAATACTTATTTGGCTAACAAACCTTACCAGTTCTCGAATTTGCCTGACTTCGTCTTGTGCGGGAGAATACGCCTTTGGGGTCAAAGCTGCATAAAACTCAACTGGTTCTTCGCCTGTGCAATTGTTAGCAACAACAAAGCTGATGATTTCTTCAATCGTAATAATCGGCTTTTGTCCGCTCCTTAATCTCGCAAGTAGTAGCTTCAGGATTGCGCAGACTGGAAAATGCTGTGCGCCCTTGTTCACATAACCATCAAACATCGGGGACGGGAAATAAAACCTCTTAATGAAATTTGTAAAATAAACATCAGCCGCCATGTCGTTTGGGCTGGGAGCAGCGATTCGGTGGCATAGTTCGGTGCAAATCATCCGCCCGTCAATGTCGGCAGCGAGCAGGCAGCAACCGAAAACCCGTTTGTAGTTCCGCCAAACTTTGTAATGCTCCGGGGCGAAAGGCAGGCTCGTATTTGCAACCAGATTCGCCCTAAGTGGGTCGGGGTGTGCACCAAGTTCTATGTTTTCCAGTGAACACAGAACACCCGCAATCCGCTTGATCATGTCGAAGCGAAAATAATCCAAACGACCTTGATCCCAACGCCAGTGCATAAATAAATCTTTTCTGACGGAAGATTAACTGCGCCACACTCAATTCGCAGCAAATATTATTCACAATGGTAATTTTATTTCAAATTATCGCACCGTCGTGTGTGCGGGCAAAGTGCGTTTGCTCACCCCGCCGTTTGAAGACGTAATCAAGCAGGTCAGCCACACCTTCTCGAATTGACGTTTCCGCCGTTTGTTTGGATGCTTTCGGCCAGAGGATTTTATGAGGTTTTTAAAATTTCTTGCCACGCACAAAAAACGCATCGCCGTCTGGTCGCTCGGCCTGCTGCTGTTTTACATCGTCGTCGGTTTTCTGATCCTGCCGCCGATTGTCCGGCACGTCGCCGTCAAAGTCTTGTCCGCGCAACTCGACCGCGAAGTCTCGATTGAAAAGATAAAAATAAATCCGCTCGCGCTCTCCACAACCATTCGCGGGCTGCTCATCAAGGACAAGGACGGCCAGCCGTTTGTTTCTTGGGATGAAGTGTATGTGAACTTCCAGTTGTCGTCGTTCTTCGGTCACGCGTGGGTGTTCAAGGAAATCAGCACGTCCAAACCGTTCGTCCGCGTGCAGATGAACAAAGGCGGCACCTTTAATTTCACCGACCTCATCACGAAATTTTCCACCAACGCTGCGCCCGCAGCCAAGACGGAATCGAAACCGATTGCGCTGCGCGTCGAACATCTGCACATCGGCGGAGCGGTGGCGGCGTATGCTGATTTCTCACCGCGCACACCGTTCAAACGCACGCTCGGTCCGCTGGACATCACGCTCGACGATTTCCGCACCGACCCCGACAACAAAAATCCCTACGCTTTCACCGGCACGACGGACGCGGGCGAACAAATTTCGTGGCGCGGATTTTTCTATCTCTCGCCGTTGCGCTCGGAAGGCGAGTTGAAGCTGTTCAATTTCACGCTGAACAAATACGCACCGCTGTATCAGGACTTCATCAAGTTTGAAATCCGCGACGGTGCCATCGCGCTGGACGTGAATTACAAATTCAAATTGGACGGAACCAATCTTACCGCGTCCGTGAACGACACCGCGTTTGCGCTGCGCGATTTCAAACTCGGCGCGCCCGGCGATAGCAACAACCTCGCGGAATTGCCAGTCTTCGGCGTCGCCGGCCTGAGCGCGGATTTGGAAACGCGCAAAGCTACGATCGATTCCGTCCGTGCCGAAGGTGCAAAAGCATTTTTAAGCCGTGACCAAAATGCCGCTATCAATGTCGTTGAACTTTCTAAACCATCCGTGCCGAACGCGATGCCGGGCGACGGGGTTCTGCTGTTGCTCCGCTCCGTCACGAACGCCGTGGCGATGCTGCTGAACAGCACTAACCAATGGCGCGGCGCGGTCAACGCGGTGGACTTCACCAACTGCGCGGTGCATCTCGAAGATCATGTGAATTCGCGTCCGGCGCGGCTCGACCTCACGGAGATTTCATTCGCGGCAAAAAACATTTCCAATCTGCCCGGCACGAATCTGACCGCCGAACTTTCGTTGCGCTGGAACAAAAATGGTTCCATCAAAACCATCGTCAGCGCATCATTTTTTCCGCCGACAGCGGACATCGAAGTTGATTTGGACAAGCTCGACCTCGGCTCGCTGGATCCGTATCTCGAGCCGAAAGTAAATCTGTTCATCCTTGGCAGCGAAGTCGGTTTGCACGGTCAGATTAATTTGACCACGCCGGATAATGTGCTGCCGCAAGTCACTTTTCACGGCGACACGCGGCTCGATAATTTCCGCACGGTGGACGGCGCGCTCGGCGATGATTTGTTGAAATGGGATTCGCTCCAGATCAACGGCATTGATGCGAACCTGAATCCGCAGTCGATGAAGATCAAGGAGATTGACGTGAACGGGGCTTACGCGCGGCTCGTCGTCGAAACCAACAAGACCATCAATTTGCTCAACGCGCTGCGTTTGACGAACACCAATTCAGTCGCGACCAATGAAACAAAGATTGCCGCGACGACAACCACCACGACCAATTCCGCGTTGCCGCAAATTTCCGTCGGCGCGATTGTCATCACGAATACAGCGGTAAGTTTCACGGATCATTCGATGCAGCCAAATGTGAATCTGGCGATTCAGGACGTGAACGGCAGCATTTCGGGAATTTCTTCCGAGCAGTTGCAACACGCCGTGGTTGATTTGCACGCAAAGGCGGACGGCGTCGGCCCCATCGCCATCACCGGCAAAATCAATCCGCTGAACAGCACGCAAACGAACGACATCACCATTTCGGTGAAGGACATGGATTTAACGCCGGCGAGTCCGTATGCGGGTAAATTCGCCGGCTACGAAATCGCCGAAGGAAAATTAAATCTCGACCTGAATTACGAACTCATCGGCAAAAAAATAAATTCCAAAAACGTCATCACGCTCGATCAATTTAATTTTGGCGGCAAAGTTGAAAGTCCGGACGCGACGCATCTGCCGGTGCGCCTCGCGATTGCACTGTTGAAAGACCGCGAGGGGAAAATCGTTTTGGACGTGCCGGTTCAAGGTGATTTGAGCGACCCGAAATTCCGCGTGGGCAAAGTGGTGATGCGCGTCATCGAAAATATTTTGGTCAAGGTCGCCACGTCACCATTCTCCTTGCTGGGCGCGGTGTTTGGCGGCGGCGGCGAGGAACTCGGTCAGCAGGATTTTGCGCCGGGCAGCGCGGAATTGACGGCGGCGGACAAAGCCAAATTGGATTCGTTGCTCAAAGGCCTTTACGCGCGACCCGCTTTGAACCTGGAAATCGCTGGCAGCGTGGACACGAACGGCGACCGCGAAGGCTTGCAACGCGCGGCGATTGACCGCGAAATTCGCACGCGCCTCTGGCAAAAATTCCGCAAGGCCGAGCAAGCCACGAATTCTCTGGATGCGATCGTGCTCACGCCGGAAGCTCGCGCGAAGTGGGTGAAGCGCCTTTACGCCGAGGCAGTTGCCGCCGGCAAAATCACGCCGCAACTGCTCGCTGCAAATTCCAATCTCGTCGCCTACGCCGCGCAAGTTTTGCCGCGCAACACGTTTGAAAAGGGCGCGGCCAAATTGAAACGCGGCGGCGGGGCGCCGAAGTCGGCAGCGGAAGCGGGCTATCAAACGAAGCTCGTTCCCCCGCCCGACCCGACCGAAGCCGTTTTGCTCGCGACTTTTCCCGTGAACGATGGCGATCTGGAAACGCTCGCCGCCAGCCGTGCGCAGGCTGTGCAAAATTATTTATTAGCCAGCGGCAAAGTAACGGCGGGAAGATTGTTTCTCAAACAAGGCGAACTGCGGCGCGACGGCAGCAAAGTCATTCTCTCGTTCCGCTAAGATGTTTGTTCACATCTGGAACAGCGAATCGAAAAGTTTTTTGCCGCCAAAAATCCAGATGACCGCCGCGAGTGCGATGTAAGGGCCGTAAGGCATCCGCGAGGACCACTCGCGTTTGCGTAATATGATCAAGGCGATTCCCACCGCCGAACCGATGAGTGAACTCGCCAGCAGTGAAAAAAATGCGCCCTGCCAGCCGATGAATGCGCCGATGGCCGCCATAAATTTCACATCGCCCAGCCCCATCGCTTCGCGCGGTAAAATGATTTCCGAACAAACTACATCCATGTGCGGCTCGGCTTCGGGATTAAACTTTTCGTCGCCGAGTTTGAGCATTTCTGGCGTCAGTCGCAGCGAGACGTTGTGGTAACTGCGGTCAATCAACTCCACGGTTTGCGCTTCCAAAATAATGGCGTCGGTTTTTCTGTAAAAAATTTCTTCGTAGGGGATTTTGGCATCTGGCAAGCAAAGCTCGGTTTCGGTAAAAATAATTTTTGCATTGCTCGGTAGTTTTATTTTTTGCCGGCCAAACAAAAATTTACCCAGTCGCAACACCGCATAAACCATACCTGCACCGGCTCCTATGCCAATCAGACTTCGCGCCATGCCTACACCCAGCGAATGAGTTCCTTGCAGCGACGGCAATAAAAATGAAAATACAAATCCTGCCACCGCGCCGCCAATCGTGATTTCGTCCGGAATGATAAAATGCTCAAAGTCAATGAACGTCGCCACAATCAACCCCGCAAGAAAAATGGAATACACTACTGCAATCCACGGAGACATGTGACCGAACACCAGCCAGCACGCGAGAAACGCCACGCCCGTCAGCAATTCCACCGCGAAGTAACGCGGTGAAATCGGCGCGCCGCAGTTTTTGCATTTGCCGCGCAACGAAAGCCACGTCAGCAGCGGCACGTTGAGGTAAAATGGAATGGAGTATTTGCAATGCGGACAATGCGACGGCGGCGAGACGACGCTCAAATCCAAGGGCATCCGGTAGATGCAGACGTTCAAAAAACTTCCGACGATGCAGCCGAACGAAAAGAATACCAGCGACCAGAAATGAAACGGCACCACCGCCCAGTATTGCGGGTTGAAAATATTTTCAAACAGCATACACGCATCCTTCCACGGCACGCCGCATCACGGCGACCGGCGCGGGCTGTCCCGTCCAAATCTCGAACGCCTTCGCGCCCTGATGCACGAGCATGCCGATGCCGTTGGCCGTTTTACAGCCAGTAGCCTTGGCGGTAGCGAGCAATTTCGTCTCCGCAGGTTTGTAAATCATGTCGTAAACGGCGCGCGTTCGTTTCAGCGAAAATTGTTCTTCGTCCAGCGGCGAACCGTCTTCCGGCTTCAAGCCAAGCGAAGTGGCGTTCAGCAACAAATCAACTTCCGCCTTTGGATAACCGACGGAAACTTTGACGGACGGAAATTGTTTCTTTATTTCGGCGGCGATTGCTTCCGCCTTACTCACCGTGCGGTTCACCAAAAAAAGTTCCGCCACTTTTTCCGCCGCGATTTTCAAAGCCGCCGTGCGCCCCGCGCCGCCGGCCCCGAGCAGCAATACTTTCGCGCCGGGCAGTGCCACCGCCAAATCTTCGCGCAACGAATTCACCAGGCCGTCGGCGTCGGTGTTGAAGCCGATGGCGCGGCCGTTATCGAACTTGATGGTGTTCACCGCGCCCCAGGTCTTCGCCGAGACGTCGAGTTCATCCACCATATCGACCGCGAGCAGCTTGTGCGGCACGGTGAGGTTGAGACCGGCGAAGTTCATCGCGCGCGCACCTTCGATGGCGGCGCGGAGATGTTTCGGGTCCACTTCAAAAGCGAGATAGCGCCAGTTCAGGCCGAGCGCCGAAAACGCCGCATTGTGCATCGCCGGCGACGCCGAATGCCGGATGGGCGAACCCAACACCGCGCACAGGCGCGTGGCGGCGTTGATGGGGGCTAATTTGGATTGCGGCACGCGCAATTTATAAGCGGCAACGGCGCGAGTTCAAAGCGCAAAGACGCGAAGCTTACTTTTTCCAACTGGCATTGCATGCGTCATGCGGACAAAAACTGCCACAAGCCTGAATTGACTTTCGCCCCAGATTATCAAGAATCCAATATGTTTTTGAAAGGAATCCCGGCCATGTCATCCCTCACAAATTTGCAGCGGGCCCCCATATTTGCCGCCATCGCCACGCTGGCTTGCACCGCCGCGCCAGCCGGCTTTGCTCAAGCACCTTCAACCGCAGCGGCGCCGAAGCTCGCCATCACCGCCATTGCACCGGGGCCGACGCCCTTCGTGAGTTTCGTGACAATCGCCGGTCCCGCCGTGGATAAGATCACCAGCGTGGCCTTCAGCGTCGCGCCGAAGGCCGGCTCCACTACGCTGCCGGTGTCCGCCACCTATTCGCGCCAGCGACTGACCACTGCCACCGCCCACACGCTCATCATCCCGGTGTTCGGCTTGTATGCGAACCGCACGAACATGGTGCGACTCACCTATTCCGGCAATGGTTTGAGAGGTTCAGTCAACGCGCAGATTGTGACGGCGCCGTGGGACAATTCTCTGGCCGCCGCCTACGCCGGCAAGACGGACGTGGTGCCCCGCAATAACACCATCCGGTTGAATTTCAGTTTCTTCATGCTCAAGGCCTGGGCCGGCGGCACGCATCCGGTGGTGATGGACACGGACGGCGAGGTGCGCTGGTGCGGCACGGCGGGCCCGGGCAACCAAGGCTCGATCTTTATGCAGAACGGATTTTATGTCGGCGACAATTCCTTGCTGCGCCGCATTGAACTGGACGGTTCCGCTTCCGTGGTGGCCGACTACTCGGCGCTGGGCTACTGGAATTTTCACCACAACATTGACCCTGGTAAAACCGGCATGTTGATTGATATCAACCACGACGCGGACATCGAGTCGGAAATCATCGAGGCCGACGCCAGCGGCAATCTCCTCAACTCTTGGAACCTGGCCACCATCCTGGAAGACGCCATCGTGGCCGGCGGCGAAGATCCGTCCAGCTTCGTGCGGACGGGCAATTATGACGACTGGTTTCACAACAACGCCGCCACCTACTGGAAGGCCAAGGATTCGCTGGTGGTGTCCAGCCGGGAAAATTTCGTGATCGGCATCGGCTATGAAACCAAGGAGATCAAATGGATTTTGGGCGACACCAACAAGGCGTGGTTCCAGAACTTCCAGTCGCTCCGCAAATATGCGCTGACACTGACGGGCAATTCAATTGCACCCATCGGCCAGCACGCCGTATCCATCACCGCCAACGGTCAGTTGATGTTGTTCGACGATGGCCTTCCCAGTTATAACCAAAGCCCGGCGGGGATTTCCCGCGATTACTCCGCGCCCCGCCGCTACACCATTGATGACAAGAAAATGGAAGCCACCGAGGTCTGGAATTTTGAACACGGCCAGGCTATCTACAGCCCGATCTGCAGCAGTATCTATCAGGACAATGGATCCTTCTTGATCGACTACGCCGCCGAAAATTGGGGCCAAGACATCCGACTGCTGGGGCTGGACAATCGCGGCCGGACGGCGTTTGAATATGTCTTCAACGGATTGAACTGGTCAGCCGGCTGGAACGCTATCCAAATCCATCTGGAAAACTTGCACTTCCACTAGCTCGGCGGACGCGCAGAGCGCAAGGTCAGAAAATATCCGTCAATAAAGCCATTTCTGTATCGCGCTGTTCGCATCCAAAATGACACCCTGCCGGCGGAACGCCCAGCACATGTAGCTCACGCTCACGAAATACGACGCCGGCACGCGGTTCGCCACGCAGATTTTCACGCCCAGCAGCGTCGTCTTGCCGCCGAAACCCATCGGCCCGATGCCGAGTTCGTTCGCCGTTTTTAAAATATCCTGCTCCAACGCGTCGAGCTTCGCATTCGGATTGCGGTCGTCAATCAAGCGAAGGAACTGCGTCTTGCTCAACTCGTAGCCCGTCGCGCGGTCGCCGCCGATGCACACGCCGAGGACACCCGGGCCGCAGCCCTTGCCCTGCGCCTGCAACACCGCGTCGAGAATCACTTTGCGGCAACCGTCGAGATCGCGGTTCGCATGGAGGCCGTCATCGGGCAGCGAATATTGGGCACCGACGTTTTCGCAGCCGCCTCCTTTGAGCGCAAGTCGCACAGAAATTTCCGGCGAACGATGTTGGTGAAAATGAAATGACGGCGCGCCCGGCCCGACGTTTGTGCCGTCGTTTTTCCCCGTCAACGAATCAACGGAGTTCTGGCGGAGAAAACCTTTCTTCGTCGCCAACGTCACCGCTTCGCGCGCGGTTTCGGCAAACGTGATCTGGTCATAACCGACCGGCACATCGACATAAAACAACACGCTGCCGGTGTCCTGACAGATGGGCTGCGACTTGTTTTTCGCCAGCGCGATGTTCTGGTCGATAATCTTGAAGGCATTTTGCGCGAGAGAATCTTTCTTCTCGTTCTCCAGCGACGTGAGGATGGCGCGGTGGACGTCATCGGGAATCTCGGCAGACGTGCGGCGGATGAGTTCGACGAGGGAATCAAGCAATTGGCTCATAAAAGTATGGCGACAGCGTAAGACCTCGCGGCGAAAGCGTCAATTGCGCGCAGTTGCATTTCCTGCCGCCGCCAGTTTTAATCTGCGCGTGCAACCGAACGGCCAACCCACTTTCGCCGAGAAATTTTTTACGCCCGTGCGTTTTGGAATTTTTCTCGCGTTGCTTGTGTTCGCCTCGTTCCCGCAAGTCATTCTCGGACTGGAAACTTTTGTGGCGCGCGACTTCGGCTTTTTCGCCTATCCGCTGGCGCATTTTCAACAGCAATGTCTGCTGCACGGCGACATTCCTTTTTGGGATCCCTACAACAACTGCGGCGTGCCGATCCTCGCGCAATGGAACACCATGCCGCTTTATCCGCCCGCACTTTTTTATCTCGCGCTACCGCTGCAATGGTCGCTCGGAATGTTCTCGCTGCTGCATCTGTGGTGGGCTGGCTTCGGAATTTATTTCCTCGCGCGCCGCTGGACGGGCAACGACTTCGCCGCAGCGTTCGCCGGAATCGCCTTTGCTTTCAACGGTTTCACGCTGAACCTCATCATGTGGCCGAGCCACATGGCGACGTTCAGTTGGATGCCATTGGTCGTGCTGCTCGCGGAACGCGCGTGGCGCGACGGCTGGCACTGGATAATTTTGGCGGCGATTGCCGGTGCGTTGCAAATGCTCGCGGGTGGACCGGAAATAATTCTTTTTACCTGGCTGATCGTCTCGGCGTTGTGGCTGCAACAATTCATTTGTGGCGAAGCGCCGCGCGGCGCCATGCTCTGGCGTTTTCCGCTCGTGGTCGCGCTTGTCGTCTCGCTCACGCTCGCACAACTGCTGCCGTTCCTCGACCTCGTCGCCCACGCCCAGCGTGAAACCGGCTTTGCCGATTTGCGTTGGTCCATGCCCGGCTTCGGCCTTGCCAATTTTTTGGTGCCGATGGCGTTCGGCTCCACCGCAATCGAAGGCATCTTCTTTCAACACGGCCAATACTGGACTTCGTCCTATTACCTTGGCGTGGGCACACTCTGGTTGGCGCTGCTCGCGCTACTTTCCTTGCGTGAACGGCGCGTGTGGCTGCTCGGCAGCATCGCAACTATCGGACTAATCTTTGCGCTTGGCGAAAATACTCTAGCGCTGCCGCTCGTGCGAAAACTGTTGCCGCAATTGAGTTTTATCACTTATCCAATCAAATACATCGCCGTCGCCATATTTGTCGCACCGTTGCTGGCAGCCTTCGCACTTGCGAATTATACGAAGACTAAAACAAGATTGTTATCGGTTGGCTGCGTGCTACTCACGCTGCTAGTGGGAATTTTATTTTGGACACAACTTGCGCCGCTGTCCGGCGATGAAACCGCGTCAACGTTGGCCAACGGATTTTCGCGCGTGGGCTTTTTGATTTTGACCGGCTCAATTCTGTTTGTGCTCACCCGCACGGCAACTTCTGTCCTGATTCGTTTTGCCCCGCTGTTTCTGCTGCTGGCCGCGTGGGCTGATGTGTTCACGCATGCACCAGCACAGAACCCGACCGTGCCGCCGTGGATTTTTGAACCGGGACTTGCCCGTGAAAAACTCGCGTTGAAACCACAGCCGATCCTGGGCGGCTCGCGGATAATGATTTCGCCGCTCGCTGCGCCATCGTTAATCGGCTTCGCTGTGCGCGATCCCAAGAATAATTTTCTCGCGAAGCAACTCGGTTATTGCGCGAACGGAAATCTCCTCGACGACGTGCCGAAGGTGGACGGCTTTTTTTCGCTCACGCCGCGCGAAAGTGATTTGGTGCTGTCATTGTTTTACACCACGACCAATGCAAATTATCCCGGTCTCGAAAATTTTCTGGGCGTCTCGCAAATTACCGCGCCAGACTCGGTCTCGCACTGGCAGGCACGCACAAATTTTCTGCCGCTTGTGACTGCCGGACAAATCCCTGTTTTTCTTGATGACGTAAAAGCCTTGCAAAAATTGACGCAAAACGGTTTTGACGGCGGTAAAAATCTTTTGCTGCCGGAGCAAGCTCGACCTTTGGTAACCGTCACCAATCAAGCTAGCGCAAAAATTATTGCTTCAACATTTGGCAACTCCACCGTGGATATCGAAGTCGAAGCTGACGCGACTGCGCTCGTCGTGGTGGCGCAGACGTATTATCATAATTGGTGCGCGGAAGTGGATGGCACGTCAACGCCGGTGTTGCGCGCCAACGTTGCGTTTCAAGCCGTGCAGATTCCCGCTGGCACTCACAAGCTTCATCTTTTTTATCGCGACCGCGCGTTTGAAATTGGCGCAGCGATTTCGCTCTGCATGTGGGCAAACTGCGGCATCGCGCTGCTGCTGATCATGCGTCGCTCCCTGCCACCAACGCCGCCTGACCCGGAAGAGGAAGATAACTACCTTTGATCAGGACTAGATTTGGACAAAAAAAACACCACCGGCGTGAACCGGTGGTGTTTGCAAAATACGGAAATAATTTTTACTCCGCCGATTTTCTCTTGGTGAACGTGTGCGTTGCGTGGCCGTAAAAGGCTTCGGCACATTCCATCAGCGTTTCTGATAACGTCGGATGCGCGTGAATCGTCAACGCGATGTCTTCGACCGTTGCGCCCATTTCCATAGCGAGCACAGCTTCGGCGATGAGTTCGCCTGCGCCAGCACCGCAGATGCCCACGCCGAGCACGCGCTCAGTTTCAGGATCAATGAGCATTTTCGTGATGCCATCGGTGCGGTCGAACGACAACGCGCGACCGGAGGCGCTCCACGGAAATTTGGAGATGACGTAAGCGACGCCTTTTTCCTTGGCCTCGGCTTCAGTCAAACCGCACCACGCGAGTTCGGGGTCGGTGAACACGACAGCGGGAATGATGCTTTCAAAAATGCCGCTTTCACCGTGAATGTTTTCAACGGCGTTGCGCGCTTCTTTGTGCGCTTTGTGCGCGAGCAAAATGCCGCCCGCGATGTCGCCGATGGCGTAGATGCTGGGGTCATCCGTCTGCTGCTGCGAATTGACCTTCACAAAACCTTTTTCGTCGAGCACGGCTTTGGTGTTTTCCAGACCGAGATCGGCGCTATTCGGCACGCGACCGACGGAAACGAGAACGCGGTCGTAAAGTTCGGAGAGTTTTTCGCCGTTAAATTCGGAATCAACTTTGATCTGTTTGCCGACGGTCGCCATTTTGGTGACGCGCGCCTTCAAACGAATTTCTTTGAAAGACTTTTTGGCATTGGCCACAACGGGACGGGCGAGGTCGGCATCGGCGCCGGCGAGAATCGCATCCATCGCCTCAACCACGGTGACTTTGCTTCCGAGCGCGGAATAAACGAAACCCAGTTCCATGCCGATGTAACCGCCGCCGATGACGAGCAGGTTTTCAGGAATGTCGCTGACTTCGAGCGCTTCGGTGGACGTCATCACGCGCGGATTGCCGAGGTCAAACGCCTTCGGCATCGCGGGCGCGGAACCGACGGCGAGAATCGCCTTATCGTATTCCACGAATTGTTGTCCTTGCTCCGTCTCGACGCGCAATTTGTTCGAGCCTTCAAAATAAGCCCGTCCGGTGATGACCGTCACGCCGCGCATTTTCGCAAGCGAGGCCACGCCGCCGGCGAGTTTCTCAATGATGGAACCTTTCCATGCGCGCAGTTTATCCACTTCGATTTTCGGCTCCGCGAACGTGATGCCGCGATGGGCTGATTCGCGCGAGTTGACAATTTGATGCGTCGCGTAAAGCAGTGCTTTCGACGGGATGCAACCGCGATTCAGGCACACGCCACCGAGCTTTTTTTCGCGCTCGATGAGGATGACTTTCTTGCCCAAATCCGCCGCGTAAAACGCCGCCGCATAACCGCCAGGGCCGGCACCGACGACTACAATTTCTGTTTTGATCGAATCCATAGAAATTAAATCTTCACCAACGCTTCGTCGAAGTTTTCAAACGCCTTCACCAGATCCACGGTGAACCGCGCCGCGCTGCCGCCATCAATCACGCGATGATCGTAGCTCAACGCAATCGGCGTGAGCAGACGCGCTACAATCTGGCCGTCGCGCACGACCGGTTTCATCGCACCACGGCCGAGGCCGAGGATTGCAACTTCCGGCAAATTGATGATCGGCGTGAAATGCGCGCCACCAATGGCACCTTGATTGGAAATCGTGAACGTGCCGCCTTTCATTTCGTCGGCGGAAATTTTCCGATCGCGCGCTTTCGCGGCGAGCGTTTCCAATTCTTTCGCCAAATCAAACATGGATTTTTTATCCACGTCGCGGATGACGGGAACCATCAAACCTTGTTCGGTGTCCACCGCGATACCGAGGTGGATGTATTCCTTGATGACGATTTCGCTCGCGACTTCATCAAGGCTGGAATTGAAAATCGGATGCGCTTTCAACGTCGCCGCAACCGCTTTCAAAACGAACGGCGTGAGCGTGAGCTTGACACCTTTCTTTTCGTAGTCAGCCGCAAATTTTTTCCGCAACTCGCCGAGTTTGGTGAAATCGATGTCGTCGAACTGTGTCACACGGGCGACGCTGTTCCAACTTTCGCTCATGCGGCGAGCGATGACTTTGCGCAAAGGCGTGACCGGCTTCTTGAGAATCGGTCCCCACTGCGAGAAATCTACGGACACCGGCGCGGGCTTAGCGGCCGGAGCGGCTTCGGCAACAACCTTTGCCGGACGCGCCGCGGCACGCATCAAGCGCATGATGTAATTCTTGATGTCTTCAGCCGTAATGCGACCAGATTCGTCGCCCGCGACTTTGTGCAGATCAATGCCAAATTCGCGCGCGGCCTTGCGCACGGACGGCGAGGCAAAGGGATTTTCATTGACGATTTCGTCGGCCGATTCGGCAACGGGTTCATCGTCTTCAACCACCGGTGCGGGTTTTGCGGCAACTTTCTTCGCCGCCGGTTTTGCCGCAGGCGCAGCCGCCGGAGCCGCGGCGGGAGCGGGAGCCGGAGCAGAACCGCCGCCAGCGACCGACAAAATTTTTGCACCTACGCTAATGCGGTCGCCCGCTTTCACGTAAATTTTTTCCACGACGCCAGCGGCGGTGGACGGAATGGAGGCCACGGCTTTCTCGTTTTCGAGTTCCATGATGGCCTGACCATTGGCAATCGTGTCGCCTTCTTTGACGAAAATGCCAACGACGACGCCGGAATCGGCGCCTTCACCCAGCTTCGGAAGTTTTACATCCATAAATGAACTGTCAGCTTGCCGCAGAACGGCGCGGTTTTCCAGCAGGAAATTTTTAGAAATTGAAGCTACTCAGCTTTACCAGCAACTGCGCATCTGCGGCGGGGAATTCAAACTCGCAAAGTTGCGCCCGATCAATCCATTTTACCGCCGCGCAATCCAACGGCTGCGGTTCACCCGAGATAAGTTTGCAAATGAAAAACTTAAGGTGAACCGATTTTTCGGGATAATCGTGCGAAATCTCCTCAAACAATTCGCCCACGGAAATTTCAATTCCAAGTTCCTCGCAGATTTCGCGGACGAGGCATTGCTCGAAGGTTTCGCCCGCTTCACGTTTGCCGCCGGGAAATTCCCACAAGCCGCCGAGGTGCGCTTGTGCGTGACGTTGGGTGATGAGCAACTGGCCGTCGCGAAAGATTAGCGCGGCGGAGACTTCAATGACTTTTTTAGCGGCCGACACTCTTGTAAATCCAGCCGAGTTTTTCCATTTCCGCGGGATCAAACAGATTACGCCCGTCGAAGAATAACGGCGCCGTCATGGATTTTTTGGCGCGCGCCAAATCGATTTGCTTGAATTCGTCCCATTCCGTCGCAATCACGAGCGCATCGCAGCCTTCAGCCACGGCGTTCATGTCATCAACGTAAGTCACGTTCGGCAAAATCGGCTTCGCCTTTTCCATCGCCTTCGGGTCATGCACGCGCAAAGTCGCGCCATCCGCCAAAAGTTTTTGGCACAGATTGATCGCGGGCGAGGAACGGATGTCATCCGTGTTCTGCTTGAACGCGAGGCCGAGCACGCCGATTTTTTTGTCCTTCAACACCCAGAGCGTGTCCGTAATTTTTTTGACAAAGCGATCCATCTGGTCGGCGTTGATGCGCTGAACTTCCTTGAGCAATTTGAAATCGTAGCCGACTTGCTCCGAAATTTTGATGAACGCGCTCAAGTCTTTCGGAAAACAACTACCGCCGAAGCCAATGCCCGCATTCAAAAACCGGCGGCCGATGCGTTCGTCCAAACCGATGCCGTGCGCGACTTCCTGCACATTCGCGCCCGCCGCTTCGCAAATGTTGGCGATGGCGTTGATGTATGAAATTTTAAGTGCGAGAAAGGAATTCGCTGCGTGCTTGATGAGTTCTGCCGAATTGATGTCGGTGACGATGATGGGCGCTTTGAATGGCGTGTAAATTTCCGTCATCGCCGCGACTGGACGTTGCGAACGAACGCCAATAACCACGCGGTCAGGATTCATCAAATCGCCGACCGCAAAACCTTCGCGCAAAAATTCCGGATTACTGACGACATCAAACTCCACCTTGGCCGGGCAATAACGCTTAATTGTCTCCGCCACTTTTTCGCCCGTCTTGACCGGCACGGTGCTTTTGTCCACGACGATTTTGTAGCTCGTCATGGCGCTCGCGATGTCGCGAGCAACACGCTCGATGTAACTCAAATCCACCGAACCATCCGGCTGCGGCGGTGTCGGCACCGCGATGAAAATCACATCGGAATTTTCGACGCCTTCCGCCGTGCTGTTCGTGAATTCCAGCCGACCAGCGGCAACATTTTTTTTAACCAGCTCTTCAAGGCCGGGTTCGTAGATGGGAATGCCACCCGCCTGAAGTTTTTTGACTTTCGCGGCATCATTGTCCACGCAGATAACGTGATGGCCGACTTCGGCAAAACATGTTCCCGAAACCAAGCCGACATAGCCAGTGCCGATGATGGTAAGCTTCATGTCAGGATTTGGTGGCTGGCTTCGTTACGGCAATTTGCGAGAGACGCTGCGCGGCTTCTTGCGCGAGCGAACCCGCAAGTGGCGACTTCTCAACTTGCTGATAATAATTCGCCGCCTCTGAAAATTTTCCCTGCGCTTCAAACACACGACCCAGCGAAAATTTCGCTGGTAACGCTTCCGTGGAATCCGGATGGCTTGTCACCACCAGACTGTAAGCTGCCGCCGCATCGGCCAATTTATTTTGCGATTCGAGGCACGCCGCCACGCCGAGTTGCGCCGCGGCCGCGAGTGAACTACCGCTGTTCGCACTAAGAAATTGTTGGAACGTCGCCTGCGCATCCGGATAACGCGCTGCGCTGAACAACACCGCCGCCGCCTGCAACTGCGCGCGTTCCGCCGCAATCGTGCCGGAATACTGCGATGCAATTTTCAGAAAACCATCTGCCACCTGCTGCACCGTCGGGTTCGGCGGCAAGGTCAGTTGCAACTGCGTGTAAGCCTGACCGGCGTTGACCGCTTTTTGTTCCCGTTGCGTCGCGATAAAATACCAGACGAACAAAACGATGACCGCCGCCACGCTGGTGACGATGAGCCGTTGGCGGTTGGCTTCAAACCACGGCCAAAATTTGATGAGGAAATCTGTGGGTGCGTCTTGTGTTTGCATAAATATGAAAAAGAAGTTTTTCCCCGCCGCCGCCGAAAGGCAAGCCGAATCCGCCAGACAAATGGACATCACCGCGCCAGCGCGCGCGAAAGCAACGGCTTTACCGCCTTTGCTAAAAACAAACCCGCCATATTTTTCTCAATAATAATAAGGGCTGGACAATTATTTACCTGCCACGCAGCCTTCAATTGATAAAATCTGATGGGCCACAAATACTGCGGTCTAATTATTTTTAGACGGCTAAATTACACCAGACATTTATGATAGAACAAACCCAACCCGAAAATAAAACTGGAGACACCGCCAAATCCAAGCCCGTTGATTGGCGAGAGACGCTACCCAAATCCATATCGCTTTGGGGCTGTCTTGTTGCCGGAGTTCTTGGAATCGGCAATGCGATGCAGTCAGTAGGTATCGGAACAGCAGCCTGTCTTTTGGCATCAGTTGCCGGCTTTACCGCTGCTCACCACATTTATTCACGCAAAGATTGAGTATGATTAGTTGCCGCCTAACAGCTAGATAGACTGCAGATTTCTTAGACCAACTTTCCACCTTCGCTTCGTTCAGCGCAACCAGCGCACGAAGCCAATTTAAATTTCCCCTTTAGCTTTGCGCCGTCGCCCTTTAACTTGCGCGGCCATGAAAGTCCGTTGTTTTCTGCTGTTGCTTGCCATCGCGTGGTTCACGCCGACGGGACGCGCAGCATATATCAACGGCCACGCTTACCAATCGCTCATGGATTGGGCAGACGCGAATGGTTTCCGCACCGCCTCACGCCGCAGCGATGAAATCATCCTGACCAACCGCACAACGCGACTGGTGTTCGACAAGGATTCGCACACGGCAGCCATCAACGGCGTGAACGTCGCGCTGTCGTTTCCCGTCGCGGCGGACAAAGGCCTGTTTTCCATCGCGCAACTGGACTTGGCCAAGACAGTTGAGCCGCTGGTATTCGCGCCAAAGTTCACGGGTAAAAAAATTTCTACCATAGTTCTAGACCCCGGTCACGGCGGGAAAGATCCAGGCAACCGCGTTGCCGGTCGCAACGAAAAAACGGCCACACTCGCGCTCGCGCAAGAATTGAGCGACCAGCTAAAAGCCTCTGGATTCAAGGTGATTCTCACGCGCACAAAAGATAAATTCGTCGAACTGCCGGTGCGTCCAGACATCGCCAACCGCGTCAATGCAGATTTGTTTGTGAGCCTGCATTTCAACGCGACAACTTCGGGCAAGGCAGATGTGAACGGACCCGAGACGTATTGCATCACGCCGGTCGGCGCGAGTTCCAGCAACGCGCAGGGCGAAGGCGCAAACTACGGCGCGACAACCGCAAATGTGTCCGAGAAAAAAAGTCTGCTGCTCGCGTATCAAGTGCAGCGCGCCTTGGTGAAAAATCTCGATGTGGAAGATCGCAGTGTGCGACGCGCGCGGTTTGCGGTCTTGCGCGACGCAGAAATGCCCGCCATTTTGATTGAGAGCGGTTACATGACACATCCAGTGGAGGGTAAAAAACTTTTTGACGCTGGCTATCGCAAACAACTTGCCGCGGCGATTGTTAAAGGCATTTTGAATTATCAGAAACTAACCGCGCCGGTAGATCAGTCATACACCAACAGCGCTCCAGTGAAATTTTCCAAAAAGAAAAAAATATGAGTATCGCAACCAAAACCGGCGACAGCGGCACGACAGGTCTGATGTATGGCCATCGCGTGCCGAAGAATCATCCGCGCGTCGAAGCTTGCGGTGCGCTGGACGAATTGAACGCCGCGCTCGGTCTCGCGCGCGCAACGGCCACGGAAAAATTTGTCAGCGAAAATATATTCTGGATTCAGAAATCGCTGGTGGATGTGATGGGCGAAGTCGGCGTGTTGACGGAAGATTTACCGCGATATGCAAAAGCTGGATTTAAGCTGGTGACGCCGGACTTGACAGCAAAACTCGACGCCCTGGTGAAAGAAATCGAGGCGCAAAATGTTTCATTCCACGGCTGGGCGACGCCAGGGGCGACACACCATTCCGCCGCGCTGGACGTGGCGCGCACGACGTGTCGACGCGCGGAGCGCCGCGTGTTTGATTTGCAGGCGGCAGGCGAATTGTCGAACGCAGAGATTTTGATTTTCTTGAATCGCCTTTCGGATCTGCTGTGGCTTTTCGGGCGCTGGGTGGAAACGCAGTTGGAGAAAAAATAGACGCTGGTTTGGGTTGGCGCGTATGTCCCCAATTATTTCCGCCGAGTCCGGTTGAATTAAAGCGGCCATTGGCTTAAAACGGTGGCGTGTTTCACCCGTCTGCCCATGATTTTGCGCGCTAGAATCATAAGGATTTTTTTCCTACTCGCGTGGCTGACCTCGCTTCTGTCGGGGTCGCGCGCGCGCGCAGCGGGCGATTATCTGGTGGATGTGTGGACTTCGGAAAACGGTCTGCCGGACAGTTCCGTCACGGCGGTGGCGCAGACGCCGGACGGTTACCTGTGGATGGGCACTTACAACGGGGTGGCGCGTTTCGACGGCGTGCGCTTCGTGACTTTTGATCCGGCGAACACACCTGAACTCGGCCACGCGCGCGTGCGTAAATTATTTGTGGATGCAAACGGCACGCTGTGGATCAATACCTATGACGGTTCACTGACAACGTTTCGCGCCGGAAAATTTTCCTTGGAACAGCACAACATCCGTTTTTCCGAAGGCGAATTAAATCTGGTTTCCTCATCGACCAACCAAGTTGTTTTTCTCGACGGTCGCGGCGATCTGTTTCGCAAGTCGCTGGCCGCATCCGCCGGTGAAGGCTGGGAAAACATCCCGCCGCCCAGCCATGGGCTTGGCCTCGGCGCACTATGTTGCGAGGACAATAAAGGAACCATTTGGTATCGCGACGCGGAGAAACATCTCTGGCGCTTGGCTAACAATCATTACGAACGCGTGCCGGAGGATGCAGGTTTGGCCGGCCAAAATATTAATTACCTGACGACGGATGCACGCGGCCGGCTGTGGGTGGGAACTGACGAGGGCATCTGGGTTTGGCGACTAAATAAATTTCATCTCGCGCTCCCAACCGGCACAAAAAAATCTGCGGGCGTGACGTTTATTTCGGTCGCTGAGAATGGTCGCATCTGGGCGGTGGTGAATGGCGAACTGCGCGCGGCGCAGGATGAACAATGGGTTTTGAAGACGGACGAAGCGCACGATTTTTTTTCAAAAAACCCCAGCCGCATCAGCGCGCAAGACGATCACCATGGCGGCACTTGGTTTTACAGCTACGGACGCGGCCTGCTGCACGTTAGCAACGACGGCCAGACGAGGCAATTGACGACGGATGACGGATTTCCCGGCGAGCGCGTTTATTGTTTTTTTGAAGATCGTGAAGGGAATTGTTGGGCCGGCCTCGATGCTGGTGGCCTTGTGCGCGTGCGTGAACGACAATTTCATGCGGTCGGCAGCGGCGAAAAAAAAGCGGCGAAGTCCGTAGCCGAGGACAGTTCCGGTGCGATGTGGATTGGCATATTGAGCGGCGGACTCGGTCGCTGGCAGGCGGGCGGATACACCAATTTTAGCGTGACGGAAAATGGCGGTGGTGGCTCCGTATTTTGCGTGTGTCCAGATGCGGATGGACGATTATGGCTGAGCGCCGGCGACGAAGATTTATTTATCCGCGAAAACGGCGAGGCGGAGCGCCGTGAACCGGTGGTGCATGGTGTAAAAGCCATTTTGCGAGATCATGACGGACGTATTTGGGTCGGCACGACGAGCGGCTTGTTGTGCTCGGAAACAGGCGAGCCGGATGACTTAAAAAACTTCAGCGGCGTGCCTCGCCGCTACATCCGCGCGCTAACCGAAGATAAGTCCGGCGCATTATGGATTGGCACCGGCAATGGTGAAATTTATCAAGTCGTCAGCAACGCCTCAAAAATGTTCCAGCCGGACGACAAGCTACAAGGCGGTGCGATCTGGTCGGTGCTGGTAGATGATGATGGCACGGTTTGGGCGGGAACTTTTCGCGGCGGATTACTGCGCCTGCGCGATGGCCGATTCACGCGCTACGGCAAGTCAGAAGGTTTGCCGGACAACGTCATCTGCCAGATTCTCGACGACGGTCAGGGCAATCTCTGGCTTGGTTCACATCAAGGAATTTTTCGGGTGACAAAAACAGCGCTCGATGATTTCGCGCGCGGCAAAATTAAATTTGTGCCGTGCATTGACTACGCACGAGCGGACGGTCTGCCGTCACTCGAATGTTCTGGCGGTTATCAGCCCGCCGCGTGGCGCACGCACAACGGCCAACTTTGGTTCACAACGGTCAAAGGCGCAACGTGGATTCAGCCTGAAGAAATCAAGCCAAACCCGACACCACCGCCGGTGGTCATCGAAGAAATTCTGGTGGACGGACGAACGCAAAATTTATCTGCCGATACGCGCGCTGCAATGCTGGAAATCCCACCGGGTAAACATCAGATTGAATTTCGTTACACGGGCTTGAGCCTTGCGTCGCCGGAGCGCGTGCAATTCCGCTACCGACTTTCCGGCGTGGACGCGGGCTGGGTGCTAGCCGGCACGCAACGCTCGGTGCAATATAATCTGCTACCGCCGGGCGATTATCAATTTCGCGTCATCGCGGGCAACAGCGATGGCGTGTGGAACGAATCCGGCGCGCGCTTAAAAATAAAAATTCAGCCGCACTTTTACGAAACATGGTGGTTCCAGATGTGCGTGGTGATTTTGATTTTAGGCAGCGTCGCTGGCGGCGTCCGCTATGTGGCTACGCGACGGTTGCACAGAAAAATGGAGGAGCTTGAGCGCAAGCAAGTAGTCGAACGCGAACGCACACGCATCGCAAAAGATATTCACGACGACCTCGGTGCGAGTCTGACGCTGATTGCTGTGCTAGGCGACTTGGCCAAAAAAGAACGCGGCGAGGAACGTATTGAAAAAATGTCCGACACGGCGCGCGAAGCTGTGAAATCGTTGGACGAAATCGTTTGGGCGGTGAACCCACGCAACGACACGCTGGCGCACCTGATTGATTACACTGGTCAATTTGCAGCGAATTATTTACGCGACGCAGGCATTCGTTGCCTGCTGGATGTTCCCGACCACACGCCGGTGCGCGAAGTGCCGACGAACGTGCGCCACAATGTTTTTTTGGTCGTGAAAGAGGCGTTGCAAAACATCGTCAAACACGCACACGCCAGCGAAGTCTGGTTGCGCATCAGCACGAGCGAATTACGTCTGCAAATCGAGATTGAAGATAACGGCTGCGGTTTCGACCGCGCGCCGGAAGATGCGTGGGCGGACGGTTTGCGAAATATGCGCCAGCGTCTCGCCGAGGTTGGCGGCGAATGCAACATTCAAAGTCGCGTCGGCAAAGGCACGATGATTTCCGTGAATCTGATTTTACCGAACATCTGAAAATTTTTCGTCTCATACCTTTATCCGATTACCAAAAAAAAATCCTGTCGTAGAGTAGATTGAAATACCGCCACGCATGAGCATTGCCATTTCCATCGTCGAAGACCAACCAGACATGCGCGAAAGTCTGGTCGAATGGCTCGGCGGTGCGCCCGGCCTGCGCTGCGTCGGCGCACACGCGAGCGCTGAAGATGCTTTACGCGACATCCCTGGCGAAAATCCTGATGTGGTGCTGATGGACATCAATTTACCAAACATGAACGGCATTCAATGCGTTTCACGGCTCAAAGATCGTTTGCCGAAAACGCAGGTGTTGATGCTGACGACCTACGACGAGGGCGACATGATTTTTGATTCGTTGCGCGCCGGCGCGAATGGCTATCTCCTCAAAAATATGCCGCGCCAGGAATTGGTTGAAGCGGTGCAGCAGGTTCATGCCGGCGGCGCACCGATGTCGCTGCACATTGCGCGCAAGGTTATCAATCATTTTCATCGCCCAAAAAAATCTTCTTCGGAACTGGATCAGCTCACCGCGCGTGAACTTGATATCCTGAAATTGCTCGCGAAGGGCTACATGTATAAGGAAATCGCCGATCATCTCAGCATCAGCATGAGCACAGTTCGCACCCACGTCAGCGCCGTGTATGAGAAACTTCATGTCCAGTCCCGGACGGAAGCGGCGATGAAGCTGGTCGGGCAGGCGTAATTTCCCGTCCGCCGTCTTGACTCGGATAAACATCCGATAGGATTTTTTGAGGAATTGAGCTACATTAGAGAACTATCCAGCCAGAAAATATTTTCAATAACCACAATCCAACTCTGTCTATGCATAACACAAACCCAACCCAACCCAACCCGCCAGTCGCCCGCTGACGATTAATCAACCGTCATCCCACTCGTCGTGGATTTCTGCTCAAAAAATGTCGAAAGCCATTCTATTTTGGCTGGTTGCCATGATGACACTGCTGGCAGTCAATGCCGTGCAGGCCGATACATTTTATTCCAAGGGCGCGACGGGCGATCCCACGGTGCTGGCGAACTGGACGAATAGCGCGAACGCAAATCCGGCCAATTTCACTAGCGGTGACACGTTTATTATTTTGAACGGATGTAATTTCACCATTCCTGCGAATGGGACTTGGACGGTGAATGCGACAACTGGTGGCACGGCGGCCACGGTTCAAATCAATGCCACCGGGGTGCTGACTTTTCTGCTCGGCTCTGGTCAACAAGGCACGCTGAAAATAGGCGGCAATCTGGTTCAAACTGCGGCCAGTTCGTCGGTGGGCATCGTGGGTAGCGGAACCACTGTTACCGGAACCATCGAATTCACCTCCAGCGGAACTTGGACGGGGACGGGAGATATTTCAAATATCAAAGCAAATGTGCTAGTTGATTCGGGTGTGACTTTGAACGCCTCGGGTATGAGCGCTGGTTTCAAGCTGAAATCGAGCAATACCATTGGCATTACTGTGAATGGCACGCTCGTAATGGGCGCGCAAACGATTAATGGCAATGCCAATGCGAGCGCTACTTTTACATTGGGCAGCAGCGGCACACTGATTTGCGCACACGCGAGTGGCTTGGGGGCGATTACTGGCAGCTCGGCCGCCGGCACTTTTTACAACTTTACCGCTACTTCAAAAGTGACCTTGCCCACTACGGCTAACTACACGTTCAACGGCTCGGCGGCTCAAGTCACCAGCGTTAGTTTACCCGCCACGGTCAATAACCTGACCAATAACAACAGTGCGGGAGTCACGTTAAGTCAGGCAACCACGGTCAATGGCACGGTCGCTTTCGTCGCTGGTAAAGTCACCGGCAACGTCACTCTCGGCAGCAGTGCCACCATTTCCGGCGGCAGCAGCGCCTCCTGGCTCAACGGCCAGTTGACGAAGCCGTTTAGCGCTCCCAGCGGTATCTCCTACACGTTCCCAGTCGGCACGGGCTACTATACGCCAGTCACCTTGACCAACTTCTCGGATGCAAGCGGGGGCACTTTGACGGTTGGCGTGACGGCTGGCACACAGCCCAATTTAGCTACTTCCGGCATTGACTCATCATTATACATTACCCGCTATTGGACGCTGACGGGCAGCGGATTCACTTCACCCAGCTATGATTTCATCGGAACATACAACGGGACGGCAGCCGTAGATAATCCAAACAATGTTGATACCAACAATCTGGTTGTCCGAAAATGGGATGGCAGCAGTTGGGCGGCACCAGCTTCGTCCTCATCGGCGAACTATACGGTCACCGGCACCGGTTTCACTACCTCCTTCGGTCAATTCGCAGTGGGCCAGTTGCAGACCACCGTCCCCATCTTGGACAATTTGACCAAATCAGCGATCACAAACACCAGCGCCACGCTTGGTGCCACCTTGGAAAATAACTTCAGCGTGTCTGTAACGAACTACGGCATTGTCTGGGGGACTACGGCAAATCCGACGACCTCCAGTAATGTGGTTCAAGTTGGAAGCTCGACGCCCACGCTCGGCAGTCCCTTTACCGGGAGCGCGACGGGGTTGCCGGTGGCAACCACGGTTTACTATCGCGGCTATGCCATCAATGTTAATGGTCAAACCGGATACAGCACCAATGGCTCGCTCATAACGCTGGCCAATGAACCGACGACCCAAGCCTCGGGCGTGGTTTGTTCTACTTTGCAGAATGGATCAATACCGATTTCTTGGACGCGGGGAAATGGATCCAAATGCATTGTGCTCGTGAGTGCCGGTTCGCCGGTGAGTTCAGCCCCGGTGGATGGCACGACTTATACGGCCAACGCAACCTACGGCAGCGGCACGCAAATCGGCTCAAGCTATGTCGCCTATCTTAACAACGGCACCAATGTGACGCTGACGGGACTTTCGACCAGCACCACCTACTACGTAGCGGTCTATGAATTGAACGGTTCGGGCGGATCGGAAAACTATTTCACGGTTTCACCGGCGACTGGCAGCCAACTCACTACGTCAATATTTGTCACAACACTAACTTGGACGGGCACAGTAGATACCGACTGGAATAAGACGGGTAACTGGGACAGCGCGCTTATTCCTGATGTAGGAACTGCGGTGGTGATTCCTCTGGCCCCGGCCAACCAGCCGACTTATTCCAACCAGATGACCGCCGCCAGTTTTGGAACTTTGACCAGCGCTGGCACCTTGAACGTCAACACCAACGGGTTTAATTGCGGTGCAGTGACATTGAACAACCCTGCTGAAGTTGGCACAAATACAGGCGCAAAAATCTTCATCGGCAGCAACGGGGTGATGAATGTGTCTGGAGCGGTCATCTTGACTTCTAATGCCTGGCTCACGGTGGCCGGCGGTGGTTCCTTGACGGCCAGCGGTGCCTTGAACCTCGGCGTCCCCAGCGGTGCAACCCTTGGCAGCGTTGGCATTGTCACCAACAATGGCGGCACCATCAATGTCGCCTCCACCGGCATTAATCCCGGCAACGGGTCCCTTTCTGGTTCCACCGCTACATCAGGCAACTGCCTGTTCGTTATCAACGGCGGCGTGAATAATCTGGGCAGCGTGTCCGTCGGACGCAGCACCACCACCACCGGCTTTAATGGCATTGGAAAAGAGGGTCTGGTTATTTACGGCGGGCAGGTCACGATGTCCGGCCTGAATGTCGGCGGTGGCAACGCCAATTCCGCCCTTAGCGCGGTGGTGGCCGGCGGCGTGGTCACCAACAACGGCAGTGTTCTGGTCAACCAAGGATCCGTCGGCCGCGGTTCGCGTTTGTTGCAGACCGGCGGTTTGTTTGTCGTCACCAACCTGGCAAACCCCAATCCGACTGTCGCTGGCTCAATAAACATTTATTCAGTCACGGGTGGAACGAACCTGGTCGGCGGCATTCTGTTCGGCCCCGCATCCAGCGGCGCGGGCAATATTTTCTTCACTAACGGCGCGGTGATGTATGTCGGCAGTCAGGGTATCAACGCCAATAGCGGCATTACACTGGCAGCGGCGCTCACCGACGGTAGTCTGCTCGGTGCCTCGGCTGATTGGACGGGTTCGGTGGCAATGAATCTTAGCGGCACAGACACCTTCAAGACGGCTGATTTGGGCGGCACTCCGCACAACATTACTTACAACGGCGTCCTCTCCGGTGCTGGCAATTTGAATATCACCGGCAGCGGTATCCTGACTTTGGGGGCGGCGGACACTTACTCCGGCTCAACCTTGATTGGCAGTGGCACTTTAGCATTAGGCGCATCCGGCTCGCTCGCGAGCCCGCAAATCATGCTCGGTTCAGGCACAACCTTTGACGTGTCGGCGCTCGGCGGCGCTTACAGCCCGGGGGCAGGACAGACGATCTCTGGTTTCGGCAACATCACCGGGCTGGTTACGGCTACCACCGGTTCAATCCAACCGGGCAGTAATTCCGTCACCGGCACGCTTACCTTTGGTGGCGGCTTGGCGGAAAATGGCGGCGTCGCCAACAACTTCGTTTTGCCTGGCAACAAAATTAAGGTCGGGGCCGGCACCGCACTTTCCGCCAGCGGCGCGAATGTTGTGCAAATCACCGGCGCGTTGTCTGCCGGTGCCGAATATACGTTGTTCGACTACTCGGGCGGCTCGTTTAGTGGCAGCGTTGCCAATTTCACTCTGTCTGGCGCGGGCGTGAACGGCTATCTGACGAATGATGTCGCCGCCCAAGCCATTAAGTTGCACGCGTTGTCCTCGTTGCGCGCGCCGACCACCGTTGTCTGGGTAGGTAATTCCACCGCCAACAACTGGGATGCCGGTATCACCACCAACTGGTTGAACTCAGGGACGCTGGACGACTTTTTGACCGGCGACACGGCGGTGTTCGACAACCAGGGCGGAGTCAATCCGAATGTCAATATTGCCAGTTCCGTTTCACCGGCCTTGGTTGTGGTGAACACCAGTTCCAACTACGTCTTCACAGGCACTGGTTCCATCACCGGTTCCGGCGGAATCACGGTCAGCAACGGTTCGCTCACCATTGCGTCAACCAATTCCTACACCGGCCCTACGGTTCTGGCCGGCGGATTTTTGATCATCTCCAACATTGCCAACGGCACGGTCGCCAGCCCCATCGGGGCGGCGTCTGTCGCCGCTGCCAACGTGGTTTTCAACGGCGGCACACTGGATTATTTTGGCTCCACGGCGTCCACGGATCACGGCATTACGCTGACCAATGGCGGTGGTGTGATTGATGTTGGCGGAGCAGCCACCCTAACCCTGAACGGTTCAATCATTGGCAATGGAAGCCTGACGAAGATTGACACTGGCAGCCTGACACTTGCCACTGCCAGCAGCTATGGCGGAAATACGGTCGTCAGCAACGGCGTTCTGACTTTAAATGATGCCGCCGCCGCCGGTTCGGGCAACATCAACCTATATGGCGGCAATCTCAAGCTCGTAGCCGTTAAGCCCAACAACACCGTCAATGTGGCGGGCAACGCCCAGGTCACGGGTGGCAACGCGGGTGGCGCGACCGGTATCAAGAATGTAACCGGCAGCAGCAACCTCTTGGTGTCGGTAACCAGTGGTGTGTTCGATCTGGCCGGCGATATGTCGGCTTACTCCGGCACAATCACTCTAATCAACGCGGGTGGCGCGACGGTTCGGTTCAACGGTTCCGCCAGCTCCGTTGGCAGTCAGTTGGCGACATGGGACTTGGGTGTCGGGACGATGGACTTGAATGTTCGCGTCTCGTCTTCCAGCAACAACATCGGGGCGCTGCAGGGTGGTTCATCAACCACGCTGTCCGGCCGCGGCGGCACTGGTAACAGCGGCGCCACCACCTTCTACATTGGTGCGAACAACTTAAGCACCATCTTCAACGGGGTAATTCAAAATGGTTTTGGCGTGTCCGGATCAGTCCCCAGCAGCACATCTCCCACCTCCATCAACAAGGTCGGTTCCGGCACGTTGACGTTGAATGGCGTCAGCACCTTTACCGGCACAGCAGTCGTCAACGGCGGCGCACTCAGCGGCACTGGCACCATCAGCGGCGCGACCACCTTCAATGCCAACACAATTCTGTCGCCCGGCAGCAGCAGCGTCGGCACTTTGACGTTTGGCGGCAATCTGACACTGAATGCCGCTTCGACCAATAGCTTCGCCGTGACCACCGTTGGTGGTGTCAGCAACTCGGTGACCGTATCTGGCACCTTGAACCCCAATAGCAGCGTCATCAAAATTACTTCTGGCACGTCGCTGGCTGTGGGAACTTACACCTTGTTCAACTACACCGGCATTAGCGGTTCTTTCAACGCGACTCCAGTGTTCGATGTCGCTCCGGCGGCAACCGCCTCCATCGTGGATACGGGCAGCGGCCAAATTAATCTGGTAGTTGCCACGCCTGGACCGAGCGGCCCGGCGTCTATCACCAACAGCATCAGCGGTTCCACCTTGAGCCTGACTTGGCCCGCCGGTCAAGGTTGGCGCCTCGTGAGCCAGACCAATGACCTGACCACCGGTCTGACCACCAACTGGTTTACCGTTCCCGGCGTCAGCGACGGCAGCGCCACTATCACCGTTGACCCGACGCAGCCGACCGTATTCTACGAACTTGTTTATCCGTAATTAAATTCTAAAACTCACCAGCGGCGGCATCCACTCGATGCCGCCGCTTTTTTGCGCGCGCAAAACTCCGCACTTTTCAAACCCGTTCGCTCTGACTATCCTTCCGTTTCCATTGGACTTCGGCAGCGACAGTTACGCGCGATTCCGGGAAAAATTTCACATGGCACTGATTGTTCAAAAATACGGCGGCACGTCGGTCGGTAATCCCGACCGCATCAAGAACGTCGCCAAGCGCGTCGCGGAATACCATTCGCGCGGCGACCAGATTGTCGTTGTCGTCTCCGCGATGAGCGGCGTCACCGACGGCTTGATCAAACTCGCGAAAGACATCGCGCCGCTCCCGAGCGAACGCGAGATGGACATGCTCCTCGCCACCGGCGAACAGCAGACCATCGCGCTCACCGCGATTGCACTGCACACGATTGGCATTCCGGCTGTTTCCATGACCGGCGCGCAGGCAGGCATTGTCACCGATGGCGTTCATACCAAGGCGAAAATTCACAACATCACGCCCAAGCAAGTTCACGCCGCGCTCAACGCTGGCTACGTCGTCATCGTCGCTGGTTTCCAAGGTGAAACGGCGTCCGGCCAAATCACCACGCTCGGCCGCGGCGGTTCGGATTTGACCGCGATTGCGCTCGCCGCAGCATTGAAGGCCGACCTTTGCCAGATTTACACCGATGTGGATGGCGTTTACACCACCGACCCGCGCATCGTGCCGACCGCGAAAAAACTTTCGGAAATTTCCTACGACGAAATGCTCGAACTCGCCAGCCTCGGCGCGAAGGTGATGCAGAGCCGCTCAGTTGAATTTGCGAAAAAATTTGGAGTCGTGTTCGAGGTTCGCTCCAGCCTCAATGACAACCCCGGAACTATTGTGAAAGAAGAAACCAAAAGCATGGAAGGCGTCGTCGTGCGCGGCGTTGCGCTCGACAAAAATCAGGCCAAACTCACGCTCGTCGCCGTGCCCGACAAACCCGGCGTGGCCGCAAAAATTTTCAAGGCGCTCGGCGACGCGACCGTGAACGTGGACATGATCATCCAGAACATCAGCCACGGCACCGGCACGCCCTCGACCGATATTTCCTTTACCGCCGACAAGCCGGATTTGCTCAAGGCGCAAAAGGTGATTGACGGCCTGAAAAAAGAGATTGGTTTCCGCGAAGTCATCACCACTGAAAAAATCGGAAAGCTTTCCATCGTCGGCGTCGGCATGAAATCGCACACCGGCGTCGCGGGCAAATTGTTTGAAACGCTTGCGAACGAAGGCGTGAACATCGACATGATTTCCACGAGCGAAATCAAGATTTCCGTAGTCATCGATCTGGCGAAAGGCGAAGCAGCCGTAAAAGCTGTTCACGCGGCCTTCATCGGCTGATGAACCCCGTCGCGCCAGTCCCGGACGCAAACGAGTTCTGGACTCCGCGACGGTTTTTGCTGGTGCTGGTCGCCGTGGTGCTAGCGGTTTTTCCCAAAGTCGCGCTCGGCCTCACGACATTTTTCTTCCGCGATTCCGGCGCGCTGGGTTTTCCCGGCACGTTTTATTTTCAGCAATCGCTGGCTCACGGCGAACTGCCGTTGTGGAATCCTTACAGCCATTGCGGCGTGCCATTTCTCGCGCAAATGGGCACTTGGTATCCGGGCAACTTTTTATGCGCGCTGCTCCCGCTGCCGTGGTCGGTAAATTTTTTCCTGCTTGTGCATCTAATCCTTGGCGGCTGCGGCATGTATGCGCTTGCGCGGCGTTGGGGCACGGATGGTTTTGCCGCGAGTTTCACCGGATTCGCCTTTGTTTTCAATGGCGTGGCGCTCTCCTGTTTTCAATGGAGCAACTACATCGCCTCGCTTGGTTGGCTGCCGTGGGTGGTGCTGGCTGTCACCGCCGCGTGGCGCCACGGTGGACGCTGGCTCGCAATTGCTGCGATCGTCAGCGCGCTGCAAGTGCTGACGGGAACGCCAGAATTAACCTTGCTCGTCTGGCTATTTCTCGCCGCGTTGTGGCTGACCGAATTATTTTCCGGCACAATAAAATTCTGGATTTCCGCGCGCCGCGCCGCCGTCGTCATCCTGCTCGCAGCAGGAATCACGATGGTTCAAATGTTGCCGTTCTTCGACCTGCTCGCGCATTCGCAACGCGATACCAATTACGACAACCATTCACGCTGGGCCATGCCCATCTGGGGCTGGGCAAATCTCATCGTGCCGCTGTTCCACAATTATCTTTCGCCGCAGGGCAACTGGTTTCAGCACGATCAGGATTTTTTGATGTCTTATTATCCCGGCCTCGGCGTGCTCGCGCTCGCGTTCGCAGGCGTTTGGCTCGCGCGCTCGCGCATGAGCCTGCTCATCGCCGCAACCACTTTAAGTTGTTGGGTGCTGGCGCTCGGCGAAGCCGGCCATCTCTATCCGCTCGCAAAAAAAGTTTTTCCGTGGATCGGCATCGCGCGCTTTCCGGTGAAATTCACCACGCTGACTTCATTCCTTGTTCCGCTGCTCGCGGCGTGGGCGATTCAGAAAATCCAAACCAACCCCGACGCGCGCACTCGCCGCAGCGTGATTTTTAGCGGCGGATTATTTTTCACCATCGCCGCCGGGCTGGTTTTTTTTGCGCGCCAAAACCCATTGCCTTACGACGAAATCAGCGCGATGACGGCCAACGCCATCACGCGCGTCGTTTTACTTTTGGTTTTGTTCGCCGCGCTGTTGTCGCTCGCAAAAATCAAAAAGCCACGCACAAAAGTATTTATTCAGTTCGTCGCGCTCGGAATTTTACTGGCTGATTTGCTCACGCACAGTCCCGGCGTCGTGCCGACGCTGCCGAGTTCCGTGCTCGCGCCGGGAATCTGGCAGGCGCAAAGAAAAGCCCCGCCAGCATTGGGTTTTGGCCGCATCATGGACAGTCCGCAAGCTGAACAGCAGATGCTTTTCAGCTACGTCCGCGACCCGCAACTCGACTTCCTCGGCCATCGCCTCGCCGAATGGTATAATCTCAATCTGCTCGACTCGCTCCCCAAAGTGAACGGCGCGGTCACGCTGCGCCCCGCATATTTTGATTTGGTGGAACAGCGGATTTACTTCACGCCCGGCGCAAGCTTCGGCGGAGGCTTTGCCGATTTTGTTTCCGCCGCTTGGATTTCCGATCCGGCCAATCCTGCGAAATGGATTGCGCGCACAAATTTTCTGCCCGTGCTGACCGCCGGGCAAAAACCGGAATTCAAAAACGATTCTCAGGCGCTCGACGCCATCACCGACAAAAATTTCAATCCGCGCACGGAAGTTTTTCTGCCGGAATCCGCGCGCACCAGCGTCACGGTTTCCAATCAAACACGCTGCGACGTCAGCAATGTTCACTTCGGCCAAAACCAAGTTGTCGCCGAAGTGAATGCCACCGAACCGAGCCTAGTTGTTTTGTCGCAGTCATATTATCACCTCTGGCGCGCCGAGGTGGATGGCGCTCGCGTGTCCCTGCTCCGCGCCAATGTCGCGTTTCAAGCGGTGCAAGTTCCGGCTGGTAAACACGAAATCAAATTGATTTACCGCGACCAGAATCTTTTGATTGGCGCAGCGATTTCCGTTTTTTCAATTTTGATTTGCACCGTGATTTGGCGACGCCAGCCGCCGTTGGAAAAACTTGACCGCGCTAACTTGTCCGACTAATTTTCAATCGTGAATCAAAACTTAAACCTGCTGCTTACGAACGCGCTGCTGACCAGCGCGGCAGTCGGGTTTTGATGCGTTCACGAGATTTAACGAAACCCACTGCCGAACGGCGGTGGGTTTTTTGTTTTAACTTCATCGCCAGACGGCAATAATTAGGAAGCCAAACGACCATGCAAAATCCGTCATCGAAATATCGTTCGTTCCAACACGCGCCGAAGTTGGCCGACCGCCAGTGGCCCTCGCGCACGCTCACGCACGCGCCGCGCTGGTGCAGCGTGGATTTGCGCGACGGCAATCAGGCGCTCGCCGTGCCGATGAACGTTTCGCAAAAACTGGAACTCTTTCAGACGCTGGTCAAAATCGGCTTCAAGGAAATCGAAGTTGGATTTCCGTCCGCGTCGAACACGGAATTTGCCTTCAACCGCTTGCTCATCGAGAAAGGCCACGCGCCGGACGACGTGTGGTTGCAAGTTTTGGTTCAAGCGCGCGAAGATTTGATCGAACGCACCGTCGAGTCGCTCGTTGGCGCGAAGAAAGTTATCATCCACATGTATAACTCGACTTCGCCCGCGCAGCGTCGCGTCGTGTTCGGCAAGTCGAAGGATGAAATCAAAGCCATCGCGGTCAACGGCGCGCGAATGATCAAGGATCGGTTGCATCGTCTCACCGCGGGCGGCACGGAAGTGATGCTCCAGTATTCGCCGGAAAGTTTCAGCATGACGGAAGTGGAATACGCGAAGGAAATCTCCGAAGCCGTCATGGATGTCTGGCAACCCACGCCGCAGCACAAAATGATTTTGAATCTGCCCGACACGGTGGAAGTCGCGATGCCGAATGTTTACGCGGATCAAATCGAATGGATGTGCCGCAACATAAAAAACCGCGAGTCGCTCATCATCAGCTTGCACACGCACAACGACCGTTGCACCGGCGTAGCCGCAACCGAGCTCGGCATGCTCGCGGGCGCGGATCGCGTCGAAGGCACGTTGTTCGGCAACGGCGAGCGCACGGGCAATCTGGACATCGTGACGGTGGCCTTGAATCTCTACATGCATGGCATCAATCCGAAATTAGATTTCTCCAATCTCGCTTCCATCATTGATGTTTACGAACGCAGCACCGGCATGACGGTCCCGCCGCGTCAGCCGTATGCGGGTGAATTGGTTTTCACCGCGTTCAGCGGTTCGCATCAGGACGCGATCAAAAAAGGTTTGGCGGAGCGCGAAAAAAATTCCGGCCATTGGGATGTGCCGTATCTCACGATTGATCCGGCAGACATCGGCCGGAAATATCAGGAGGTCATCCGCGTCAATTCGCAGAGCGGCAAAGGCGGCGTCGCGTATTTGTTGGAGAGCGAATTTGGCATCGATTTGCCAAAAGATTTTCAACGTGAATTCGGTCCGATTGCCAATGACGCGGTGGACAAACTTGGCCGTGAAGTTTCCGGCGCGGAACTCAAGGCGATGTTCTGGAAGGAATATGTAGAGCGCAATGAGCCATGGAGACTCGAAAACTTCACCACTTATAGCAAGAATGGCCAAGTTAATTGTCAGGCAAGTCTTTATCACAAAGGTGTTCAAACTGGAATCAATGGCAACGGCAATGGACCTTTGGCCGCATTGGTAAATGGCTTTGGCCAAATCTCAAACGTGCCGCGCTTTGAGATCGCCAATTACAGCGAACACGCGCTGAGTTCCGGCGAAACGGCAGCCGCCATCGCCTACATCCAGATCAAGACCGCCGACGGTAAATCGCGTTGGGGCGCGGGCGTGGACACGAACATCGAACTCGCTTCGGTCAAAGCCGTGTTGAGCGCACTGAACCGATTGTAATTTTAACGCCACCAAATCCGGCTCGTCAAAATCGGGTGAACTGTTAAATTCAAAATTCACATGAACCTGCGCCATAATTTATTTGCCGCCGCGACGATTTTATTTTTCGCCGCCGGAATTTTTTCCGTCATCGCCCAACCCAGCAGCGCCGTGACGACCGCGCCGGTCTATGTGCCGGATTACACGCATGCGGGCGAACCGCTCCCAGATGGCGTGATTGCGTGGGACGGACTGCTCAAGTCCACGAGCGCCACGAACGGTCAGGATTTCGCGCGGTTTGTTTTTAATTTCACCAATGTCGCTAGCAGGACGGAAATCGGCTGGGCGACCAACGTTGTCAGCGTGACCAACTACACGACGATCACCAATGCCGGTTTCTGGGCGTCGCTTTGGGGTAATAATATCAAGCGAATCGCGCACGTCGCTACGAGCACTAACGCGGTGGTCACTACTAACTTTACGCCGACCGCTGTCACGATCTTAACCGTGCATCCGGGCTGTAGCTGCACCGCAGCGGAACTACCGCCGCTGCCGTGGACAATTCCTGCTGGCTCGAACGGACAGATAAAAGTCAGCGTCAACCTTGCCGGAAAATTCGGCACGCTGTTCAAGCAGGTCAACGTCGCAACGGAACAGGGCAATAAAAATTTGATGTTGCGCATTGATATTCTACCGCCGCCACCGGAACCGGAAATGACCGAAGCGCAACGCGACGCGGGTATTGCTGCGGCAAAAGTTGACCGGCAGGCCGTCTTCAAAAATGATTGCGCCAGTTGCCATCTCAAAAAAGTGGAAGGCAAATACGGCCAGCAATTGTTCGACGCCCTCTGCGTCATTTGCCACGAAGCGCCGCAACGCGCCACGATGGTTCCTGATTTGCACAATCTGAAAGTGCCGACGAATGAAGAATTCTGGCGTGCGTGGATCACGTCTGGCAAAGCGGGTTCACTCATGCCGGCGTTCTCCACCGCGCAAGGTGGTCCACTGAACGATTTGCAAATCGCCTCGCTCGCCGCGTATCTAAACGCGATTCTGCCATCGCACGTCCCGCCGACCGAGACGAAGTGAAGTCCACTTGCGGAAATTTTTGCGCCCGCTATCCTGTCAACCATGACAGCGAAACCGGTTGACGCGACAAATCACCAGAAACTTTCCACGCTCGGCGAACGCGTTCTCGGCGGCGGCCACATCACCCGCGATGAAGCGACGTGGTTGTTCAACCTCGAATCGTCCGCCGACATTCTTGATTTGCTGTCGTGGGCGAACCGCATCCGCGAGCAGTTCAAAGGCAACAAGATTCACCTCTGCTCCATCGTCAACGCCAAGGCTGGCGCGTGTTCGGAGAATTGCAGCTTCTGTTCACAGTCGTCGCATTATCAGACCGGCTCGCCGAAATATGGCTTCATCGAACCCGAACCGGTGAACGAAGCTGCAGACGAAGCGAACAAGAATCAAGTCACCGCCGTCGGCCTCGTCGCCGCGTGGAAAGGTCTCAATGAAGGCCCGATGCTCGACGAAGTCTGCGACCGAATCCGCGAATTGAAGGCCGGTGGCAAAACGCGCCCCGACGCCTCGCTCGGCATCATCAAGAAACAGGAAGTTGCCAATCGCCTGAAGGAAGCCGGCCTCGAATGTTACGGCCACAACCTCGAAAGCTCGCGCCGCTTTTTTCCGCAAACCTGCTCCACACACACGTTCGACGACCGGCTCGAAACCATCGGCTATCTGAAAAAAGCCGGCATCAAGATTTGTTCCGGCGGCATCATCGGCATGGGCGAGACGCGCGCCGACCGCTGCGACCTCGCGTTTGAATTAAAAGCCATCGGCGCGAACGTCGTGCCCGTAAATATTTTGAATCCGATTCCTGGCACGCCGTTCGCAAAACTTGAGCCGCTGCCCGTGATGGAAATCTTGAAGACCATCGCGTGCTTCCGTTTCATCTTGCCGCGCCAGGAAATCATGATTGCTGGCGGCCGCACCGTGAACCTGCGCGACGCACAAAGCATGATCTTCATGGCCGGTGCCAGCGCGCTGATGGTCGGCAACTATCTCACCACGCTGAACCAGCCCGTCGAAAAAGATCTGCAGATGCTCAAAGACCTCGGCCTCGATCCGAACTGGGACAGCCACGATTTCAGCGATCAGGAAGAAGGCGGCTGCGGGTGTGGAAATGGAAAGTGCGAAACCGAAACGGCGGCAGCCTGATCACCTATAAAACGCTGGCTGAATTTCATTTTTGAGTTACTTGGCCTAAAGATTCTGCAGCTAACAAAAAACGGCGGTTGTCATTGCTGACAACCGCCGCTTGAATTTTTAGCAGCGAATCACATGTGCGCGATGATGTTGTCGCCGAACGCAGAACATTTGATTTCCGTTGCGCCGTCCATCAAGCGGGCAAAGTCGTAGGTGACTTTTTTGGAACCGATCGCGCCGTTGAGGCCTTTGAGAATCAAATCCGCCGCTTCGGTCCAGCCCATGTAGCGCAGCATCATTTCGCCGGACAACACGACGGAACCCGGATTGACCTGATCTTTGTTCGCGTATTTCGGAGCCGTGCCGTGCGTGGCTTCGAAGATGGCGTGGCCAGTGATGTAATTGATATTGCCGCCGGGCGCGATGCCGATGCCACCGACTTGCGCAGCGAGCGCGTCGCTCAAATAATCTCCGTTCAGATTCAGTGTGGCGATGACGTCGAAATCTGTCGGGCGCGTGAGCACCTGTTGCAAAGCGATGTCGGCGATGGCGTCCTTGATGACGATGCCCGCGCCGGGTTTGCCTTCGGGAATCTTGCACCACGGTCCGCCGTCAATCTCGACGGCGCCGAATTCGCTCTTCGCGAGTTCGTAGCTCCAATCGCGGAAGCCGCCTTCGGTGAATTTCATGATGTTGCCCTTGTGGACAATCGTGACGGACTTTTTCTTTTCGGTGATGGCGTAAAGCATCGCCGCGCGGAAGAGTCGTTGCGTGCCGGTTTTGGAGACGGGCTTGATGCCGATGCCGACCACGTCCGGTGTTTCACCGAAACGGATTTTCTTGAAGTCCTTCGGGAAATTCGTTTTGAGAAATTCAATCGTCTTGAGCGCAGCTTCTTTGCCCGCTTCAAAATCAATGCCGGCGTAAATGTCTTCTGTGTTCTCGCGGAAGATGGTCATGTTGACCTTTTCGGGATGTTTCACAGGCGAAGGCACGCCGGTGAACCATTGCACGGGACGCAGGCAGACGTAGAGATCGAGCATCTGGCGCAGCGCAACGTTGAGCGAGCGGATACCGCCGCCAACGGGCGTGGTCAACGGCCCTTTGATGCCGACGAGAAATTCCTTGAAGGCGTCCACGGTGTCGTCGGGCAGCCAGTTGTTGAATTTTTTGAACGACTCTTCACCGGCGAAAACTTCCATCCAGGAAATTTTGCGTTTGCCGCCGTAGGCTTTGGCTACCGCTGCATCAAACACACGCACACTGCTCGCCCAGATGTCCGGGCCAGTGCCGTCGCCACGAATGAAGGGCACGATAGGATTTTCCGGGACGGTGAGTTTGCCATTGGCGATGGTGATTTTTCCGCCAGTGGGAACGGTGCAAGTAGTGTAGGCCATAAATTTTAGTTTAGTTAATTCCTTGGACAAATGAAAATGCCGAATGCGTGAAAAATCAAGGACAGAAAACGCTGGAAAACAAAAAGTCGTCCGCGAAAAATTCACGGACGACTTGAGATTGGCAGAATATTTTTATGCGCCGCCGACCAGCTTCGTCGTGGCTGTGGTGTCGCCGAAATGTGTTTTCACCTTGGCAACCGTATTGGCGACGGACAATCCATATTTGTTGCGCAGTTCGTCCTGCGTCGTGGCGTGTTCGATGAATTGATCCGGCCAGCCGATGCGCACAACGGGCGTGGTGACGGCCTTTTCGCTCAACAGTTCCAACACCGCCGAACCGTAACCGCCCATGATGACATGATCTTCGAGCGTCACAATCAAATCCGCCTCGCGACCGATTTTTTCGTGCACCGCTGCGTCAATCGGCTTGGTGAAACGCGGATTGATGACCGCGACGTCAAAACCTTCCGCCGCGAGTTGCTCGGCGGCTTTTTTGGCAATCGCATTCATCGGTCCCAGACCGAACAGTGCAACTTTACGTTTGCCGTTGTTGGAAAAGTTTTGTTGCACGACGGCTTTACCGACTTCAATCAACGCCGGTTCGTCCTTAACCGGCACGCCTTCCGCCGCGCCGCGCGGATAGCGAATGAACGTCGGATGATTCACAGTCGTGGCAGTGAACATCATATCCGCCAGTTCGTCCTCGTTCGCCGGCGCCATCGCAATGACGTTCGGGAAACAGCGCAGATACGCGATGTCGAAAATGCCGTGATGCGTCGGGCCGTCGTTCGCGGAAAGTCCGGCGCGATCCATGCAGAAAATCACCGGCAAATCCTGCAAGCAAACGTCGTGATGAATGCAGTCGTAAGCTCGTTGCAAAAATGAAGAATAAATCGCCACGATGGGACGCAAGCCCATCGTCGCCATGCCGGCGGCGAAAATCACGCCGTGTTCTTCGGCGATGCCGACGTCGTAGTAACGCTCCGGCATTGCTTTTTCCAAATGCTTCATGCCTGTGCCACTCGGCATCGCGGCGGTCAGACCGACGACGGCTTCGTTTTTCTTCGCAAGCTTTACGCACGTTTGGCCCATCACGTCCTGATACATTGGCGGCGTGCCGGGCTTGGCAGCCGGCGTTTCGCCGGTCGTGGCGTTGTAAGGTCCAAGGCCGTGGAATTTTTCCGGTTGTTTCAACGCGGCTTCAAAACCTTTGCCCTTCTGCGTCAAAACGTGAATGACTATTGGATGATCGCACGTCTTGGCAAATTCCAGCGTGCTGATGAGCAACGGCAGATCGTGTCCGTCAATCGGGCCGAGATAACGCATGCCCATTTCCTCGAACAACACCGGCGAGCCGTGACCACCGCGACCGTCAGACTCGACGAGGCTCGTGGTCGGCTTCAGACCGACGCCGGTCAATGCACCTTTGAAACCACCTTCCGCGCGATGCGCGAGTTGCAACGCGAGTTCGCCCTTCGGCAATTTGCGGACGAAATTTTCAAAATCCTTCGCCAGCGAGTTGTAGCGCGGATTCGTGATGAGCTTGTTCAGGTAACCGGAGATTGCACCGACATTTTTTGCGATGCTCCATTCGTTGTCGTTGAGAATGCCGATGAATTTCTTGGTCGTGTGCGCGACGTTGTTCATCGCTTCAAACGAAATGCCGTTCGTTAACGCCGCGTCACCAAAAATACAAACAACCTGTTCATCCGAGCCGCGTTTGTCGCGCGCCGCCGCCATGCCGAGTGCAGCAGAAAGCGCCGTGCCGGCGTGACCCGCGCCGAAGCTATCGTGCTCGCTTTCAGTGCGGAGCGCAAAGCCGTTCAAGCCGTCCGTCTGACGAATCGTGCGAAAACGATTTTTGCGTCCCGTCAAAATTTTATGAACGTAAACCTGATGGCTCACGTCCCAGACGAATTTGTCCTTCGGCGTGGTGAACACCTTGTGCAGCGCGATGGATAGCTCGACGACGCCGAGATTCGGACCGAGATGGCCGCCGCCTTTGGCGAGGCCTTCGATCAGCTCCGTGCGGATTTCGCCCGCGAGTTCCTGCAATTGCGGCACCGTGAGTTTCTTAACGTGCTCCGGTCCGTCCACCATGTCCAAGTATCGACTCATAAATTATTCTTCCGACGTTTCAAAAGATTTTAGCTTCATTTCACCCGCGGCGTTTTTCTCGAGCAGCTGGATTTTTACTTCTGCTTCCGCGAGCTTTTCCTGACAAATTTTCACGAGCCGCGCGCCCTCTTCGTAACGCGCCAGCAAAGTTTCGAGCGGCGAATCATCCGACTCCATGGCCTCGACGATGCCCTCAAGTTTCTTGAGCGCCTCTTCAAACGGCAAGCTGCCCTTGGCCGTATCACCGGCCTTGGCTGGTTTTGACATCCGAAAACAATAGAAAATAACCGCGTCCGCGTCCAGCGCGGAGACGGAACAATCACGGTTGAGCCGTGCTGAAAACTTCGCCTTTGGCAAGCCGCGTTTTTAATTTCTGACCTGCCTTGAGCTTCGTCGCGTCGCGCAAGACCTTGCCGCTCGCCGCGTCCGTCGTGATGGAATAACCGCGCGCCAAGACCTGCTCCGGGCCCAGTAAATTCAAGCGCTTTTCGAGTTGCTTCAAAATTTCCTGACGCGCTTTAAAAACCTGCGAGGGCTTCGCGCGCAAAAATCTGCCGGCGAGATTTTGTAAAGCTACATTGCGGGAACGCGCCGCCGTTTTCAATCCACGCAACAGACCGGACTGCAAATCGTCGAGCCGCTGCAACGAATCATCTAGTTTGCGGCGCGGATGCAACCGCACCAACCGGCCCGCGAGCGAATCGAAATTTTCGGTTTCGATGCGCATCCTGCGCCGCACGCGTAGTTGCATCAAGTTCATCGCGTCGCCGACCAACTCGCGACTGGCAAAAACATTTTCCGTGATGATTTCCGCCGCCACACTCGGCGTCGCCGCCCGAACATCCGCCACAAAATCGGCAATCGTGAAATCAATTTCGTGTCCGATCGCCGAGACAATTGGAATGGCCGACTCAAAAATCGCGCGCGCCACAACTTCCTCATTAAACGCCCACAAATCTTCCAGGGAGCCGCCACCGCGCGTGACCAAAATCAAATCGAGATGACCAAATTCATTCAGCGTCCGAATGGCTGCGGCAATTTCTGTCGCCGCGCCCTGCCCTTGCACGCGCGCGGGTGCGAGAATGATTTCCAGCGCCGGATTTCGCCGTTGAATAACGTGGAGCACATCGCGAATCGCCGCGCCGGTGGGCGACGTGACCAAACCGATGCGCGCCGGAAATTTCGGGAGCGCGCGTTTGCGTTCCGCTGCGAACAAACCTTCCGCCGCGAGCTTCTGTTTCAGTTTTTCAAACGCGACTTGCAACGCACCCACGCCTTGCAATTCCACGTCGCGCACAATGAGTTGATATTGGCCGCGCGCTTCGTAAACCGTGACTTCGCCTTGCAGCAAAACTTTTTGTCCATCGGCAAGCAAGTCGCGTTGCGCCACTTTTTCGCGGCTGAACAGCACGCAACTCAACTGTGCGCCCGCATCTTTGAGCGTGAAATACATGTGGCCGGAACTTTGCGCGCGCAGGTTGGTGATTTCGCCGCTGACCCAGACCGTGCCGATTTGTTTTTCCAGCAACGCACGCACCGTTCCCGTCAGTTCCAAGACGGATAAAACTTTCCGCATTTCCGCCGGCGAAAATAATTCACCGAAGTCCCACTGCGATTTTGCTGGTTTGCTCATGCGCCAAAATTTAACCACAGATAGACACAGATAAACACGGATAAGTTCTTTGCCATGATGGTTTTGGAATCTGTGTCCATCTGTGTTTATCTGTGGTTGAAATGAATGGCCGCATGGACGGCGGCGACGAGTGCATCCACGCGTGTCGCCAATGGAAAATCCGACGGCGCTTCAAGCGTGTAACCTTGCCGTGATTTTTGCGTGATGAGATAAAATGCTTCCGGCCAGTCGGGACGTTCCTGCGGGAAAATGTTTGGGCGCACAATTCCATTTTTCGCCGCACGACCCTCGATGATTTCCGAGAAATCAATCGGGCAAACTTTTTTTACCGCTTTAATTATTTTTTCCGCACGCGACACTTTCGCGTCGGGATTTTGCTCGTAAAGATAGAAGCCGTGCGATTCCCAATCTTCGTGCAGGCAAAGATACAAATCAAACGGCGGCTGCCGCTCCAGCCAAGCAATATGTGCGCGCGTTTCGGCGGCTTTGGGATTTCGGTAGTCGCGATTTAAGTCAATGTTATCAACGTTCCCGCGCTGGTTAAAAGTGAAACCAATGGGATTCAAACACGGCAGCAAAAAAATCTCCACATTCTCCGGCCAATTGTTTTCCTGAATTAATTTTAGCGCAGCCAGCGGCGCGGCAGGTTCGTCGCCATGAATTCCGGCGCTGATATAAATGCGGACTGTGGATTGCAGATTGCGGATTGAAAGTGACGCGCGGCGTAATGCAGACCATTTGAAACCGTCAGCTTCGTAAAAAACTTCTGAAGTCCAGCCGTGCCGCTGCGCCGCCGTTTCAATCTCGCGCAACACGGCGCGAACATCAATCGTCTCGCCGTGGTAGCCGCCGTGATTTTTACCGAGCTTTTGCACGCGGAGAATTTCACGCAACGGCGCAAAAACGCAATGAAGTTTTATTCATCGGCTGGCGATTGAATCGTGATTTATTTTGCCAGGCGCGATTTTAATTTTGGCTGCCGCAGCGAAAATATTTTCTTCACGCCAAACGCCAGCGCATAAACTGCGCCGAGCAAAACGACGTCAGTTGGACCGACCGGCCAATCCCATTGATAGGCAAGCCAGAAACCGAAAAAGGAACTCACGCCACCGATCAACGAGGCAAGGATGACGAACCATTTCATGTTGCGCGCGAACAGGTGCGCCGTCAGTGGCGGGATGAGTAGAAATCCGAAGGCGATGAGTGGGCCGACACTCAACACGGCAACAGAAACCGTCAGGCCGATGAGCAAATATAGCACAGCGTCCCACGCCAAAACATTTTTGCCGAGCGTCGCGGCCATCGCGCGATCAAAGGATACGAGCAATAATTCTTTATTGAACAATCCCAGCACGACCAGCACAAACGCGAGCGAAATCGCGGTTAAGCCGAGGTCGAAGTTGGAGATGGTGATGATTTCGCCTTTCAGCAAGTCCAGCCAGCCCGCTTCGGCGACGCGATTTTTCGAGAGCAGCAAAATGCTTAACGCTGTAGCCACGACGTAAGCCGTGCCGAGCCGGCCTTCCGCCGAACCGCGTCCGCGACGTTCGAGCCAGGCGAGAATTAAAATCGCGACAAGCGTGAAAACCGTCGAGCCAACGAACGCGAGCGTGTGCGCGTGTTCCTCGGCGCTGTTCACGGTCAGGCCGAGCCACACGGGCAGCGAGAGCGCGACGGCGACGCCGGTGGAGGAAATTTGCGGCAGCGCGACGCCCATGAATACGAGCCGCCGCAGCACGAGAAAAACGCCGACCAGCGGACACGCAAAACCGACAAGCACGCTGGTGTAAACCGAGTTCCGTAGCAGGAAGTCGGGTGAGAGAATTTCTTTGAGAGTTTCCATATCAGCCAACCTCCATTTCAAAAATCTCGGACATTTTTTCCGGCGTGAATAATTCGGCGACTGTGCCGCACAAAACTACGCCGTTGTGAAGCCAGACGATTTGCTGCGCGTGTTTTTTGACGAGCGGCAAGTCGTGCGTGACCAGCAAGACGGTCAAGTTACGTTCTTTATGGATTTGTGAAATGAATTCCAGCAGGGCGAGCGTCGCGACCACATCCACGCCCGCCGTCGGTTCATCAAGCACAAGAATATCCGGTTTCGTCGCCAGCGCGCGCGCGATGAGCACGCGCTGTTTTTGGCCGCCGGACAACTGGCTGAATTTTGTTGCCGCAAATTTATCCGCCGCTGTTACGCGGAGACATTCACGGACAAATTCCTTTTCCGCGCGCGACGGAAACCGCCCCGTGCCGACGCGACCAAACGTGCCCATCAACGCCACATCAAAACCAGTGAGCGGATATAGCGGATCAAACTGAATCGCCTGTGGCACATAGCCAAAAATGGGTTTGACGCCGTCCGCGCCGATTTGAATTTTGCCGCTGACGGGCGGTTGCAATCCGAGCAGCGTCTTGAGCAAAGTTGATTTACCCGTGCCATTTGCGCCAAGAATGGCGGTGAAACTGCCGCGCGCAATCGTCAGCGAAATGCCGGACAGCACGGCCTGGCCATCGTAACCGATGGCCAGATTGTCGAGCGTGATGAGGGAAGCGTTCATGGCTTTTTCGATGCGGTCGCAATCGTGTTCACGATGTAATCCATCTCGGCGATATAAGTCGCCGTTTCCGGCACGCCGCCGGGCATGATAGGCAGTTTCACCAAAGTCGCGCCGGTTTTTTCCGCGATGAGCGCGGGAACTTTTTCGGGAAACTGCGGCTCGCGCACGACGAGCGGAACGTGTTCCGCTTTCATCGTGGCAATCAACTCCTCGATGTGGCGTGGCGTCGGGTCAATGCCCGGCTTCAATTCAATCGTGCCGAAATAAACCAAGCCGAAACGCGCGGCGAAATACGGCCAGTGTTCGTGATAGGAAACAAATTTGGTTCCCTTGAACGGCACAAGTTCGCTTTGCCAGCCGGCGATTTTCGCGTCGAGCGCGGCGAGATAGGCGTCGCGATTTTTGGTGAAGTCCGCCGCGTGTTCCGGCGCGACGGCTACGAGCGCAGCGCAGATATTTTGCACGGCAATTTTCGCCAGCACGGGGTCGAGCAGATAATGCGGATTGCCGTAAGGATGCACGTCGCCTTCGGAATGATCGGTGGATTTCGGCACATCCACGGGCGTCACGCCTTTGGAGCAATCCACATAACCTGGATGTCCGAGTTGGATGCGCGGATTGCGACTTGCTTCCAAAAGCGCGGGCAGAAATGCGTGTTCGCAATCGAAGCCGACGAGCACAACGAGATCAGCGCGATTGAGCAACGGCACGAAGCTCGGTCGTATCGGCACACCGTGCGTGTCTTCGACGCCCGTGGCGAGACTGCGGACTTCGACGAAGTCGCCGCCGACATTGCGCGCAAAATCCGCGAGGTCGGTGAGCGTGGTGACGACACGAATTTTTCCGGCGAAGGTTTGCGTTGCGCCGAGCGTCAGGACGAGTAACGAGAGACAGAATAATTTTATTTTCATAATTTTAATTTTTAAGTTTTAGCGTTGCTGCCAGCCATGTGAATGTGCGCCGATGATCCAATTCCATTGGAGATAAACGGCATCGTTAGGCTGATTGCCGGTGGCGGAATTCGGCTGCGTGTGCGTGTATTGCAGACGCAGTTGGTTCCAATGGCTGATCGCCCAGGTGATGTAAGGCGAATAGCTGTAAGTCTGGCCGGCGCTGTTCTCGTCGTTCTGGACGTATTCAAACAGGAAGCCACCGCTCCAACTGCGACTCCATTTGTAAGTCAGATAGGAATACATTCCCCACGCGCCGACGGTTTCGTTGAACGCACTGCCGCCGTTGTTGCTGGCGAGATATTGATTGTCGCTATAAAGAACTTCATTGCCCCAAGTGAGGCTGTTGAATTGATTATCGCGCAGCGGCACATAGCTTAACTTCAAATCGCCGCCGACGAGCTGGCGTTTGGTTTCGGTGAGCGACGTCACGCCATTGGGTTGCAACTGCGCATCCACATTTCCCGAATCGGGATTGAACAAGCCGGACACGCCACCTTCCAACTGCCAGTTGTCGCTCAAATCAAATGACGTCGAGAGCCGCCCGAAATAATTCACCGCGCCGAGCGAACGATAGCTGCCCACGGCATCCGGATTATTGCCGAATTGTGTGCCGAAACCGCCGGTGAAGTTGACATAATGTTCCATCGGCAACAGCCAACTCGCCTGTGCGCCCGCCGTCTTGGATTCGCCGCCGATGTATTGATCCAGCACGAGCGGACGATTCACAAACGGCAATTCGTGATCGTGGATGTAAGCCAATCGTCCGAACTCGCCGAAGAATTGTCCCGCCGTCAGCGTCAGATTCCCCGGCAGCGACGTCGTCTGCAACGCCGCCTCTTCCACGTCGAGCGACGTCTCGCCGGTCGAAGCGTCAGCAGAGCCATTGATGACGACCCAGCCTTTCGCAAATGGATCTACCGAGGCGGACGCATTCAATTCCACCGAACGTTGATACACGTCAAATCCGCCCGGATAACCCGTGCCATTCTGCGGCGCGCCCTTTCTCTGCTGCGAGAAAATCGTCTCGCCCACGAGCCCAATGGCCGGATTGAATTCGCTCGGCAACGTCTTCTTCTGTGCCTCGATGACGTTGTCCACCTTCTCGCTCAACTCCTTGAATGAGTCCGGCGAAACCACATTCGTCGATTCCGGCGCAACGGACACATTCGTGACCGCGATTGGTTTTTGCGCCAGCGCATCGAGCTGTTTTTGCAACGCGACAATCTGCCGTTGCTGCTCGGTTTCAATCTTCTCAAAATTCGCCTGCATCTGCTGCAACTGCTGTTTCAACTGCTCCACTTCATTTGTCTCCTGCGCCTGCATGACATTTGCACACAGGCAAAGGGCCGAAGACACGCCCAATAAATTTTTTAGTTTCATATTTTTCTCCCATCCGCGCGCACGCACACAATGCAGGCACGACGGTTCAAACGGATTTTTACAAATGGAAATCCAATCAGCGAAAGCTGACTGGCCAATTAGCTGAGGGAAGAAACGGAAACGGGCGGAGCGCGACCGGCAGGAAGATTTTCAATGGCCGGAGCAAAGATGGAAAATGAAGTTTCCGGAACGGACTCAAATAAAATTACCGACTTAACCGCAAAAACCTCAACCGTGGCCGAGTCCACCTGGCCGTGTGCGAACATTGTGACGGCGCACTGATGATCCTCGTGACCCGCATCGGCGTGAAACCATTCGTGTAGCGACGGCGCGGCGGCCAGCAGGTTCAGCAACAGCACCAACCCGACAGACAGAACTCCAAAAAGAATCCGTCCGCGCTGCATTAAATGGTGTTTTCCTAACTGCAAAGCGTTTGCAACTTAATCCAACCGCCCAACAACGCAAGAACTTTCAAACTCCCACCAGCGCCGCGCCGAGCACGCCGGCGGAATCGCCAAGTTGATGCCGCACGATGGGCGTTTCGAGTTCGTCGGTAAAAACATATTTACGCACCTGCGCAACGCCTTCGGTATAGACAGCCTTGAAATTGGAAACGCCGCCACCAAGGACAACGATGTCGGGATCGAGAATGTCAATCAGGTTGGCAATCGAACGGCCAAAACGGTCGAAGAACCAGTTCATGAATTCCACCGCCTGCGGTTCGCCTGCGAAATATGCGGCCTCGACTTCCTTGAGCGGTTTTTTCACACCGTATTTTTCCGCGTAGCGTTTTTCCAGCCCGCCGCCGCTGATGAATGTTTCGATGCAGCCTTTTTGGCCGCAGTAACAGAGCGGTCCGTGCGGATCAATGCTCATATGTCCCCACTCACCCGCAATCGCTTGTGCGCCAGTGAACACTTCGCCCTTGTAAACAATGCCGCCGCCGCAGCCCGTGCCTATGATAACGCCGAAAACTAGTTTCTTGCCCTTGCCGGCACCGAGCAGCGCCTCAGCCATGGCAAAACAATTCGCGTCGTTTTGAATTTCGATTTTGCGGCCAAGCATTTTTTCCAAATCAGCTTTCACCGGCTGGCCGTTCATGCAAACGGTGTTGGAACCTTTTAGCAAACCGGTGCGCGGCGACATCGCGCCGGGCGTGCCGATACCGAAAGTGGTTGGTTGTCCGGGAACGACGGCGACGAGGTCGTCATGAACGGATTTAAGCCGATTGAGAATGTGCTGGTAGCCGTGCTCACGCTCAGTGGCGATGCGCTTGCGGGTAATTTCCTTGCCGTCGGCGTCAAGAATAACGCCTTCGATTTTGGTGCCTCCCAAATCAATGCCGATGCGATACATGATAAAACTCCTTCGCGGCAGAATGCCGCGCGCCGTTTTTAAAAACAAGCGCGCGATTTATTACTGCCGCAATTATTTACCGCAACAATTTTTGTATTTCTTACCGCTGCCGCAGGTGCACGGATCGTTGCGGCCAACTTTCGGACCAGTGCGGACGGGCTTGGCTTTGGCCTGCGCTTCCGCCGCATTCGCAGCTTCGCTGACGACGTCGCTGGCTTTTTTGCCATCGGCCGGAGCGCCACCGCCAAACGCGCTGGTGTTCTGGTGCAAGGTTTGTTGCGGCGCATTGCGAATGAAATTTTCAAACGCGAGCAGGCTGGACGCGCTGCGGAAAACATTGTGACAGATTTCCGTTTTCACGTTTACCATCAGCTCATCAAAAATTTTGAACGCTTCGGCTTTGTATTCAAGGAGCGGATCGCGCTGGCCGTGCGCGCGCAGGCCGATGCTGTGGCGCAGCGAATCCATCTCGTAAAGATGTTCCTGCCACAATTTATCAATCGCCTGCAAAATCGTGTAACGTTCGACGGTCGCCAGTTTGTCCGCTTCCTCAAAACTGACTTTGAGTTCGTAAGCTTTGCGGATGCTGTCGCTGATGAAATTGCAGACGGCAAATTGCGCGGGGCTTAATCCATCGTAAAGCGAATCGGCCACTGGTTCTTCCTTACCATCGGCGGCAGCTTTCACAATTTCCGCTTCGGGCAAGCCAAGTGGGAAATTCAAATTCACCCAGTCGGCGAGCGAACGCACACGCCATTCAGATACGTCGTCACCGGAAGTAAATTCCTCAATTTTGAGAATCACCACTTCCTCGATGATGTCCATCAAACGGTCGCGCACATCGTCGCTGTTGATGATTTCGTTGCGGAAGCCGTAGATGACTTCGCGCTGTTTGTTCATCACGTCGTCGTATTCGAGCGTGCGTTTGCGCTGCTGGAAATTATGACCCTCGACGCGCTTCTGCGCCTGTTGGATGGAAATATTCAACCAACCGTGTTTGAGTTCTTCGCCTTCTTCGAGACCCATCTTTTCCATCATCTTTACGATTTTGTCGGAGCCGAACAGGCGCATCAAATCGTCTTCGAGCGAAATGAAAAAGTGCGACGAACCCGGATCGCCCTGACGCGAGCAACGACCGCGCAACTGGCGGTCAATGCGGCGCGATTCGTGGCGCTCGGTGCCAAGCACGTGCAAGCCACCAACTTCTGCGACGCCCTCACCAAGTTTGATGTCCGTGCCGCGACCCGCCATGTTTGTGGCGATAGTGATGGCACCACGCTGACCTGCGCGCGCGACAATTTCCGCTTCCTGCTGGTGATATTTCGCGTTGAGAACGGAGTGAATCAGTCCTTCTTTTTTCAATGCTCGCGAAAGCATTTCGCTCGTTTCGACAGAAACCGTGCCGACGAGAACCGGACGACCCTGCAAATGCAGTTCCTTGATTTCGCGGACGACGGCGTTGAATTTTTCGCGGCGCGTTTTGTAAACCGAATCGTGTCCATCCTTGCGGATGTTCGGACGATTCGTCGGAATCGTCATCACGCCGAGCTTGTAGATGTCGAAAAATTCCGACGCCTCGGTTTCCGCCGTGCCGGTCATACCCGCGAGCTTGGTATAGAGACGAAAATAATTTTGAATCGTGATCGTCGCCAGTGTCTGCGTTTCGCGTTCGATGGCCACGCCTTCTTTCGCTTCGACGGCTTGATGCAAACCGTCGCTCCAACGGCGACCCGGCATTAAACGTCCCGTGTGCTGGTCAACAATCAAAACTTTGTTGTCCTGCACGACATATTCCACGTCGAGTTGATAAAGCGAATACGCCTTGAGCAACTGTGAAATCGCGTGAATCTTCTGCGCCTTGGCTTCGAAGTCCGCCTGTAATTTCGCCTTGGCTTCGAGCCGTTTGCGCGCATCAGGTTCCGCGCCGGCGTCCACGTCGTGCAACATCGTCGTCAAATCCGGCAGCACAAATGCATCGGGATCTTGCGGGCTGATGTGATTGCGGCCTTTTTCCGTAAGGTCGGCTTCGTGACTTTTTTCGTCCATCGCGAAGAGCAATTCTTCCTTCTCGCGATACAAATCCACTTTCTTCTGGTCTTGATGCAACGTCAGTTCCGCGCGGTTCATCATGCCGGCGTTTTCGGGAAGCTCCAAAATTTTCATCAACGCCTCGGAGCGCGGCTGCCCAGTCTTCACGCGGAAAAGTAAAAGACCAATTTGCTTTTCCAATTCGTCAGCGTTTTGAACTTGCGAGCCGTCGGTCGGATGCAATTTCTTGATGAGTTCTTCGGCTTCTCTCAGGAAGCGATTGCAAAGCTGCTGCTGCGCGCGCACCAAACCATCCACGGTCGGTTTCCATTGCGCGTATTGCTCGTCAAAAGTATGAACGGCTGGGCCGCTGATGATGAGCGGCGTGCGCGCTTCATCAATCAAAATGGAATCCACTTCGTCCACGATGGCGAAGTAATGTCCGCGCTGAACCTGTTCTTCTTTACGCAACGCCATGCCGTTATCGCGCAGATAATCAAAACCAAATTCTGAGTTCGTGCCGTAAGTGATGTCGCATTGGTATTGCTCGCGGCGAATCTTCGGCGGTTGGTCGTGCAAAATTACACCGACGGTCAGGCCGAGAAATTTGTAAATCGAACCCATCCATTCCGCGTCGCGCGCGGCGAGATAATCGTTCACCGTTACCACGTGAACGCCGCGACCAGTCAGCGCATTCAGATAAACCGGCAGCGTGCCAACGAGCGTTTTACCTTCGCCCGTGGCCATTTCTGCGATGTGACCGGTGTGCAGCGAGTAGCCGCCAATGAGTTGCACATCGAACGGAACCATTTCCCAGCGCAGCGGACGTTCGCGAACAATCACATCCGTGCCGCACAAACGGCGGCAGGCGTTTTTCACGACGGCAAAAGCTTCCGGCAAAATTTCTTCGAGCTTGGCGGCAAGTTCGGCTTTGTCCTCGATTTTGGAAAGTTCTTCCTTCCACGCGGCGGTCTTGGCGCGCAGCTCGTCGTCGGACAATGATTGCAGGCCGGCCTCAATTTCATTGATGCGGGCGACGATCGGACGGATTTTTTTTACGTCGCGGTCGTTTTTGGAACCGAAAATCGCTTTGAAAAAATTCACAATTAGCTTTTAGTAACAATGGTTAAAATGAACGAATACGCTACGCGAGGAATCGCATAGCGTCAAAGCGAAACGAAACGGGAAGATTGGTCAAGCCGTCGGCTGAACCGTGGCTGAGGCGGTCGGACGCGAACGCGGATACGTGGAATGCCGCACCAACTGCTCGGCGCGCTTGATGTTTTCGGCGATCATCAAAAGCTCCGGGCGCAAGGCCGGATTCTCGCCATGCTTAATCATCATCCGCTCGGCATAGCCGCGGACAATGGTGAAAATATTATTCAATTCATGCGCCACCTCGCGACCGACCTGTTTTTGCGCGTCAGGATTCGCCGCTTCAGGTTGCCGATTTGACAAAGTCCCCGCTTCGAAAGTCGGCGACATTTTCAGATAAATATTTTCAAGCGATGACATACCAACCAATAAAGCAAAACGCTTGCCAAGCCTATTTTCTAAGGAAAACGAATAATTTCAACATCACCCGGCTCTAAATGGACACGCGCCGCAGAAAATTGGACAGTCTTTGGCGACAAAATTCGCGGCTGGATTCCCGCCGTTCAATTGCTATTCTCCCCGTCCAAATCGCATGCATCTCGCGCCCGAATCCATCGGCCTAATCGCCGGCAGCCGCTCGCTGCCGCTGGATTTTGCGCGCCTCGCGCGCGCAGCCGGCGTCAAACGCATCGTCTGCACCGCCGTCGAAGGCGAGACGGATCCCGCGCTCGCGGCGCTCGTAGACGACATCGTCTGGCTCAACGTCGGCCAGCTTGGAAAAATGATTTCCGCGTTCACCAGTCGTGGCGTGAAGCAAGTCGTCATGGCCGGACAAGTCGCGCCGAAAAATCTTTTCGATTTGCGTCCCGACCTGCGCGCACTCGGCGTCCTGATGCGGCTGAAAGAAAAAAATGCCCACTCCATTTTCGGCGCGATTGCGGACGAATTAAAAAAAGACGGCGTAGAACTCATCGAGGCGACGCCGTGGCTCGCGCCGTTGATGCCGCAGAACGGCTTTGCGCTCGGCCCGAAAATTTCCGACGCGCAGAAGGCAGATGTGGAATTTGGTTTCAAAATTGCCAAGGAAGTTTCGCGGCTGGAAATCGGCCAGCTTGTCGTCGTCAAAGACGGCACGGTGCTGGCCGTGGAAGGTTTTGAAGGCACGGACAAATGTCTCGCGCGCGGGGGCGAACTCGCGGGCAAAAACGGCGGCGCGGTCGCCGTGAAAGTTGCCAAGCTGAATCACGACATGCGTTTCGATATCCCGTGCATTGGCGCGCAAACATTGGAGATTTGCGCTGCCGCCAAAATTTCCGTGCTCGCGCTGGAATCCGGCAAAACGCTTTTGCTCGAACAGGAAACTTGCGCGCAAGTTGCGAAGCAGAATAAAATTTCGCTCACGACTATCTGATGAAGCTGCAAATTAAAAATTCCGCGAATCGTTTTGGATTAATTTTTCTCGTTTTAATCGCAGCGATTTTTTTGAATGCTGGATGTGCGACGCATCCTGACCCGTTGGCAGGTTGGAAACCTGATTTTCATGAGCAACCAAGTAAAGCTATTGAAAATGATTTTACCGATTACATTCAAAAGGAAAATTTACATGCTTATCCTAACGATTTTCTTGAAGATCAAACTGGGCAACATGCCATTGTGATTGATGTAGGCATAAATGGAACATCGTGGCGGCACATTTTAATTTACGACAAAAATGATAAGCGCATTAAAACGCTAAAATATTCACCTGGCGGTTATCGCAGTTAAATAATTTTTCAAATGCTAAAATCACACGAACTCCTCGGTTTCATGTCGCCCGCGCTGGCGAAAGACATTTTGTCCTTCATCTTTGAATCGGACAAGCCGGCCTACAAAGCCACGCTCACCGCCGTCGCGGAGGCCAAGCACGTCCGCCCGGTTTTCCTCGAACGCCAGCCGCGCGACGCGCGCCACACGGCGATGCTTTCCGCGCTCACCAAACCGAATCTCGATCCCGCCGCCGCCGCGTTCATCCGCGCGTGGCTCGTGAAAAAACACGCCGCGATGCTGGTGGATTTTCTGAACGCACTGGAAATCAAAAACGAAAACGGCGTGGTGGAAGATCTCCCGACGGCGGTGGACGACGCGAAATTGAAAGCCGCCGTTGAAATTTTGCTCGGCAAATATCCGCACGAAACCGTGGCCGTTTATCTGAATGCATTCAATGACATGAACACGGCAAACTGGCCGAATCTCAAAGCGCTTTTGGAATCGGATGCGCGGTTGCAATTGGGTAACCACGCGTGATCAGCGGCTTGATTCATGGAAAGCATAAATTAATTTCATCACGAAACTGCTGGCGTGGCCGAAAGGCTTTTGTATTGTTGGATTGGCTTAACTAAACAAAATTATGGAACAACCCCAAGGTGATATCGCATTGATCGGTCTGGCCGTGATGGGCCAGAATTTAATTCTAAACATGAACGACCACGGCTTCGTCGTCGTCGCTTACAACCGCACCACCGACAAGGTGGATCATTTCCTCGCGAACGAAGCCAAGGGCACCAAAGTGCTCGGCGCTCATTCCATCGCGGAGATGGTCTCCAAGCTCAAGAAGCCCCGCCGCGTGATGATGCTCGTCAAAGCCGGCAAGCCCGTGGACGAATTCATCGAGCAGCTCATCCCCGTGCTCGAACCCGGCGATATCATCATTGACGGTGGTAACTCGCTGTTCGACGACACCAATCGCCGCCAGAAATATGTCGAGAGCAAAGGTCTCCTCTACATCGGCACCGGCGTTTCCGGCGGTGAAGAAGGCGCGCGCAAAGGCCCGAGCATCATGCCTGGTGGTTCGCCCGCCGCGTGGCCGTTCGTGAAAGATATTTTCCAAGCCGTTTCCGCCAAAGTCGAAGGTAACGTTCCGTGCTGCGACTGGGTTGGTGAACAGGGCGCCGGTCATTATGTGAAAATGGTTCACAACGGCATCGAATACGGCGACATGCAGCTCATCTGCGAAGCCTACAACATCATGAAGAACGGTCTCGGCATGAGCGCGCAGGAGATGAGCGAAGTCTTCACCGAATGGAACAAGGGCGATCTCGATTCCTATCTCATCGAAATTTCCCGCGACATTCTCGGCACCAAAGACGCCGATGGTTCCGCGCTGGTGGACAAGATCCTCGACACTGCCGGTCAAAAAGGCACGGGCAAATGGACGGTGATTGATTCGCAGGAACTGGGAATTCCGATCACGCTCATGGCGGAAGCGGTTTATTCCCGCTGCGTTTCCGCGTTGAAAGATGAGCGCGTGAAAGCTGCGAGAAAATTAAAAGGTCCGCGTCCGGCGCTCACGAGCATCGCCGCGAATCCCGAAAAGAAAAAGGCGTTCATTGCCGACATCATGAGCGCGCTTTACGCGTCCAAAATCGTCAGCTACGCGCAGGGTTATATGCTCATGCGCGCGGCGGCGAAGGAGCGCAATTGGAATCTCAACTACGGCGGTATCGCGTTGATGTGGCGCGGCGGCTGCATCATCCGCTCGCGTTTCCTCGGCAAAATTAAAGAGGCTTACGACAACAATCCGAAGCTCTCGAACTTGCTGCTGGACGATTATTTTCGTGGCGAAATCAAGAAGTCGCAAAAAGGTTGGCGCAACATCGTCGCGACCGCCGCGAAGAAGGGAATTCCGGTTCCGGCGTTCAGCACCGCATTGGCGTTTTACGACCAATATCGCAGCGCCGTTTTGCCGGCGAATCTGTTGCAGGCGCAACGCGACTATTTCGGCGCGCACACCTACGAGCGCGTGGACAAACCGCGCGGCGAATTTTTCCACACGAACTGGACGGGTCGCGGCGGCACAACCAGC
>Ga0214164_1000011_pt1 | contig 145060 bp, 139 predicted proteins | sample TroBogepilimnion_13_FD_153003 | JGI IMG/M metagenome (GOLD analysis project Ga0214164, IMG submission 153003) | Freshwater microbial communities from Trout Bog Lake, WI - Practice 03JUN2009 epilimnion v4 | ecosystem: Environmental > Aquatic > Freshwater > Lake > Epilimnion/Euphotic zone ... | reverse complement strand
CTTTAAGCAGTTCAACTAAAGACGCAACCTGCTCTGCGTTCAAAGGCAATGGCGGTAAGCCAACGGCAGAACGTTCAGCGATGTGGGTGTGGTAGGTGGATAACATAATTAAATTTCAAATAAGTTTACAAATTCGTGTACTGGTGTTGTTTCCAATGTTTTTTGGTTTTCGCACACAGCCAAAATTGCCGCTTGTTGTTTCGCTGGGAAACGACGAGCCAAGTTGATTTTGAATTTTTTTACTAGCTCTGGGATGCCTTCACCGCGACGACGACGGTGACCGATTGGATACTCTACTGCCACGTTCTCAGACTTAGAACCATCTTTGAAGAAGACTTGGATGGCATTCGCAATAGAACGTTTTTCAGGGTCTAGGTAGTCTTTGGTGTATTCCGCTTTTTCAACACATTGCATTTTCGCACGGAGTGCATCAATACGCGGATCATTCGCGACATCGTCTTCGTAGTCAGCGGCAGTAAGGTTGCCTTTTAACAGACCAATCGCGCTCATGTATTGAATACAGTGGTCACGGTCAGCTGGATTCGCTAATGGACCGGTTTTATCGATGATGCGGATTGCTGATTCATGCGTTGTAATGACAATTTTTTCGATTTGATCGATTTTTTCTAAACTGTTAATGCGCTCGCCAATTTGTGGATGAAGTGTTAATGCACATTCCACAGCAGTTTGTGCGTGGAACTCTGCAGGGAATGAAATTTTGAATAAGACTTGCTCCATCACATAGCTACCGTATGGACGTTGGAATTTGAAAGGTTGGCCCTTAAACGACACGTCATAAAAGCCCCAAGTTTTCGCAGTTAGTGCTGATGGGTAGCCCATTTCGCCTTTCATCGCCATTAATGCTAAACGCACTGCGCGGCTTGTTGCATCGCCAGCAGCCCATGATTTACGTGAGCCAGTGTTTGGTGCATGACGATAGGTGCGTAATGCTTGACCATCAACCCATGCGTTAGAAACGGCGTTGATAATTTCATCTTTAGTGCCGCCAAGCAAACCTGTTACCACTGCAGTAGAAGCGACTTTAACCAAAATAACGTGATCTAAACCAACACGGTTGAAGCTATTCTCAAGGGCAAGTATCCCTTGAATCTCATGCGCTTTAATCATTGCAGTGAGCACGTCTTTAACTGTTAAAGGTGCTTTTCCTTGCGCAACGCGAGTGCGCGAAATCCAATCTGAAGTGGCAAGAATGCCGCCCAAGTTATCAGATGGATGACCCCACTCAGCAGCGAGCCAAGTATCGTTAAAGTCTAACCAACGAATCATGGCGCCGATATTAAAGGCAGCTTGAATCGGATCAAGTTGAAACTGTGTGCCTGGCACTTTCGCGCCATTGGGTACAACTGTACCTGGGACAATAGGGCCCATTAATTTAGTACAAGCAGGGTATGACAATGCTTCAAGGCCGCAACCTAAAGTATCCATCAAGCAGTTGCGCGCTGTGTCGTAAGCCTCAGTGCTTTCGATTTTGTAGTTCAATACATAATCAGCAATATCGACTAAAACTTGGTCTGGTGCTGGGCGTACATTTGAAATATGAGATGACATGTTATTGCTTTCTTTTAGATAAATTAGCGTTTTTCGATAGGCAAGAATGGACGGTCTTCAGGGCCGTTATATTCTGCATTTGGTCGAATAATCTTGTTGTCGATGCGCTGCTCAATGACGTGTGCAGCCCAGCCAGTAGTGCGGGAAATCACAAAGATGGGGGTGAACATGGCAGTAGGAACCCCCATCATGTGATAACTCGACGCACTGTACCAGTCGAGGTTCGGGAACATTTTCTTTTCGCGCCACATGGTTTGTTCGATGCGATCAGAAATATTAAATAAATTCATGTTGTTGCCAGCCTCACAAAGCTTGCGTGAGATTTCTTTAATCGCCACGTTGCGAGGGTCTGAAATGGTATAAACAGGGTGGCCAAAACCAATGATGATCTCTTTAGCGGCCATCCGACGCATGATGTCCTCTTCAGCTTCTTCAGGTGTTTTGTAGCGAGCAATAATCTCCATCGCTACTTCGTTGGCACCGCCGTGTTTAGGCCCACTTAGCGCACCAATTGCGCCGCTGATGCTGGAATAAATGTCAGCAAGCGTGCCTGAAATCACCCGTGCTGTGAAAGTCGAAGCATTAAACTCATGCTCTGCGTAAAGCACTAGAGAGGTATTCATGCAGGCTTCATGAAGGGCTGATGGTTTTTTTCCATGTAGTAAATGCAAGAAATGTGCAGCAATTGAGTCATCGTCTGTCACGCAGTCGATGCGTTTGTTGTTATGACTAAAGTGATACCAATAAAGCAAAACAGAGCCGAAGCAAGCAATCAAACGGTCTGCAATATCTTTTGCGCCATTGATGTTGTGGTCTTCAGCCTCTTGTTCAAGTGTGCCAAGCATCGAGCAAGCAGTACGCATAACGTCCATCGGGTGGGCATCAGATGGGATTTGCTCTAAAACGGTTTTGAGAGCGACTGGTAAATCACGTAGCTTTTTGAGTTTTGCGTGATACGCAGTTAATTCAGTTTGTGTTGGTAGAGCGCCGTGAATCAATAAATACGCTACTTCTTCAAAGGTCGCGTGTTTAGCTAACTCTAAAATATCATAACCACGGTAATGCAAATCGTTGCCAGAGTGGCCGACAGTACAGATGGCTGAAATGCCTGCGACGACGCCGGAAAGGGCAACGCCTTTTTTGCGTTTTGGCTCAGCAGGCGCTGGATTTGCATTGTTTGTCATGACTGTTTCCTATCGTTATTTTTAATATAACTTTTGTTGAAATCACTAAAAGTGCGGTTGTTTTTTTGTTTTAAGGGTTAGCTTTTGTAGAGCTCGTCAAGTTTCTGTTCGAAAGCGTGGTAGCCCAGATAGTCATATAGCTCCATCCGGCTTTGCATGAGTGGTACAACGTTCTTTTGTGTGCCTTCTTTGCGCACCGCTTCATAAACTTTAAGTGCCGCTTGATTCATTGCGCGGAAGGCTGAAAGTGGATAAAGCACCATGCCTACATCAGCACTTGCAAGCTCTTCCACTGTGAATAATGGCGTTGAGCCAAATTCAGTAATGTTGGCAAGCACAGGTACTTTGACTGCGTTAGCAAATTGTTTGTACATGCTAAGTTCTGTCATCGCTTCAGGGAAAATCATATCAGCACCAGCCTCAACACAAGCGCAGGCACGGTCAATTGCTGATTGCAAACCCTCAACCGCAAGTGCATCAGTACGTGCCATGATGACAAAATTTGGATCGGTTTTTGCATCGACAGCCGCTTTAACGCGGTCCACCATTTCCTGTTGGCTTACCACAGCTTTATTAGGACGATGACCACAGCGTTTAGCTTGTACTTGATCTTCAATATGGACTGCTGCGGCGCCCATTTTGATCATTGACTTCACAGTGCGAGCGATGTTGAATGCCCCACCAAAACCGGTGTCGATATCCACTAATAAAGGCACATCAGTAGCATCAGTAATGCGACGTACGTCCGTCATTACATCATCCATGGTGGAAATACCCAAGTCAGGTAAGCCAAGCGAGCCAGCAGCAACGCCGCCGCCAGAAAGGTAGATCGCTTTATAGCCAACTTGCTCAGCAAGTTTTGCATGGTATGCGTTGATCGCACCAATGATTTGCAGTGGTTTTTCTGCAGCAAGTGCCGCTCTAAATCTTGCGCCAGCTGATGTAAGGGTTGTCATGTTGATGTCCTAGTTTTTAAGCGAAAAAAGCGTTTACAGCGTCGGTAGGAATGCTAATGCCGCTAACTTTTGCTTTTTGTAATACTTCCCAGTAGTAGCGATAAGTTGCTCTGTCATGTAACTCACCTGCATGTTGAATTGGGCCCCATTCCGCTTTTTGTGCGGCAATTAAAATGTCAGCAGCGTCTTGTACTTCATCAAGATTAGGTTTCATTGCATCTACGATTGCTTGAATCTGAGTTGGATAAATACTCCACATTCTCAAGAAGCCAAACTCTTGGCGAGCACGTGAGGCGTCACTGTTCGTTGCGACTGTATTTTTTAAGTCGAGTGAAACGTTATGCGCTGGCACAATCCCGTGCATTAATGCGGCTGCAACGACTTCTGATTTTGCACGTGCAAGTAAGCGGTGTTCGAACTGGCCTGGGCTGCGCATTGCGGACGCTGGAATTGCACCATGGTGGCCGCTTACAAAATCCATAAGGCCGAAGTCTAAAACTTGAATCCAAGGCAATGCCGCGATTTCAAACACTTCATGTAAAGCGCCATGGGTTTCAATCAAGATATGAATTGGAATCTCACGCTTGATGCCGTGTTCCTTACATTTGTTTTGAATGTAAGTAATCATCTCTTTTACTTGCGCAGCATTAGTCGATTTAGGAATCGTGATGTAAGTCACGATATTGCCAATCCCCTCCACAAAAATATCGACATCTTGGCGCCATGCAGGGTGGGTGTAGTCATGAATACGCACCCCTGCCATTTTGTGTTTGTTCGCTTCGGATTGTTGAACGCGGACAATCATCTCAGCATGTTCGCGCTCTTGCCCTGCAGCAGCACCATCTTCACAGTCGCAAGTAATATCAAAGATTGGACCTAGCTCATCTTGAATTTGTAATGCCTTTAAAATGAGCTTCTCGCTGCCCGCAAAATGCTCGCAACTAGGAATCACTGGAAAGGCTTTTTCGCCTTTAAACAATGCGTCGTTTGGGTGGACTAGAGTATTCAAGAGCTTTTCCTTTTCCAATAATTGCTTTTAAGATTTGCGCGGCATCAGGACGGTATAGTCCAAATCCAACACCACATTAGGGTTGTAGCTGCGTTTACTATCAACAGTGCTTGAAGCTTCGGCGATAGATTTTAATGGCGCACCTTTAACACCAACTAGGCGCAAGCGAATTGCACCAACGTCTTTTCGGCCAGGGATTTCTAAACGATCTAACACTTCGCTATGTGCGTAAATCGTGTCACCACCAAAGGTTGGGTTGCAGTGCGCGCCGCCGTTAATCGCGGCGATACTGAGTGCGTTTTCCAATCCTTCATAAGTCAACGCACGGCAAACGGACATTACATGACCGCCGAACACCAAACGTTTGTTGTAAGTCGATTTTGTTGCATCAAAATGTAAGCGCGCTGGATTTTGGTATAGCTTGGTCGCTAAAGTGTGGTCGCTTTCATCTATCGTCATGCCGGATGGGTGTGCAATTTCCTCACCCACTTGGTAGTCTTCCCATAGGAATTGGCTGCCCGTCATCGTGGTGTCGAACCCGTTGTATTCAACGTCCTGTGGGATGTCCAAATCTTTTGCTTGAACGGCTGGCTCAAGTGACGGCAATACTGTTTTGGGCGTTGGCGCATTGATATCGCTTTTTCGTACCATGACCCAGCGTACCCATGAAATCACCACTTGGTGATCTTGGTTAAGCGCTTCGCACTGCACATAAACAATCCCGCTTTTGCCATCAGAATTTTGCTTGAGGCCAACCACAGTAGATTTTGAGCTGATAGTATCGCCAGCATATATCGGTCTCACGAACTTCACTTGGGCGTAGCCTAAGTTGGCAATTGCATTGATTGAGATATCGGGCACGGTTTTACCAAGCGCCATGTGAAAAGCGAGTAAGTCATCAATCGTACGATTCTTGTATCCCATTGCGTGGGCCACCGGCTGTGCCGAATGAATGACTTGGCGTGCACCAGTTAAGGCGATATAGAGTGCGCTATCACCCTCAGATACTGTGCGCGGGGTCGCATGATGAAACACCTGTCCAATATGGAAGTCTTCAAAAAAATTGCCTCGTGGGCTTTTGCTTGTCGCGTTGCTGTTATGCACTTTCTGCCTCCAATTTTTGGATCATCTCGCTCAGCACTAGCAAGCGTTTAGCCGCCTCTACTTGGTGCTTTTCAATCAAACGGCCTTCAACTACAACTGTGCCTCGACCTGCTGCATTTGCAGCGGCCAGTTCAGTAATGACCTCTTGCGCTAATTCAACTTCGGCACGTTTTGGTGTGTAGGCGTCATTGCAATAATCGAGTTGCAATGGATGTACTAGCGTTTTCCCATCAAGCCCTAAGTCGCGGCCCATTCGGCATGCATATTCAAATGAATGCATATCTTTTAAGTTGGTATTGATGCCATCCACAATAGAGCGGCCATAAGCGCGTGCGGCTAATTGCACCATTGATAAACTGGTCAGAAGCGGTAGGCGTTCTAATGTAATACGGCCGCGCAAATGTGAAAGCAGGTCAGAAGTTGCCATGACCATACAGGCGATGCGGTCGGAAGCGCTGGCAATTTCTTCTGCGTGCAATACGGCAAGTGGGCTTTCTATCATGACCATAATAGGAATGGTCGTGTTGCCTGCGTCTTTTAAGATATCAAGGACGGTTAGCACATCTTCACGACTTTCGATATTGGGGAACAAAATCGCATCGGCACCAATATTGGCCACTGCGTAAATATCATCTTTGCCCCAAGGTGAGTCGATGTCGTTGACCCGAACGACAACCTCACGAGAACCAAATCCACCTTCTTTTACTGCAGCAACAACATTCTTGCGGGCTTCTTCTTTTGCTTCGATAAGAATGGGATTGCCTAGATCGAGAATGACAGAGTCAACGATGAGCGAACGCGCTTTATTAAGGTAGCGCGTGTTGCATCCTGGCACATAAAGCATGGATCTGCGTGGTCGAAACAAATCGTTCATACATTCTCGATTCAAAAGTTATCTATATAGGACTAGCGCTTTATTGCTTAAAAAAAATGCAAAAAGACTCCTAGCTACGTGAAGCGATTCTAGCTATAGGAAAAACGAAAGTCAATAAAAATATATATATCTTATATAAGACATAAAACTATAGACTTTTAATATTTCCTTGAGTTAAACTTGCAACTATGGTTACTACAAATACATCGACAACTCTTTTATATCAGCCGCTCTACGAGCAAATTAAGCGCATGCTGACGCAGAGCTTAATTGATGGTGAGTGGAAAGCTGGAGAGATGATTCCCAGCGAAATGGAATTGGCTGCACGTTTTAAGGTGAGTCAAGGTACCGTTAGGAAAGCAATTGATGAGTTGGTATCAGAAAATATTTTGATGCGACGTCAAGGCAAGGGTACTTATGTAAACACCCATAATGAAAAAGGGATGCAATTACGCTTTCTTCGTTTGACTGATGAAAGTGGAAAGAAGGCATTCCCAAAGAATGAATTGCTATCTTGTACACGTGGCAAAGCCAACGCCAAGATCGCTAAAGCTTTAAATATTAAATCGGGTACTTCTATTATTGAAATTAAGCGTTTGCTTGGTTTTGAAGGTCGCCCTTTAATTCTGGACCATATTATTGTGCCGTCCGCTGAGTTCTCAGGTTTGGGGGCAAAGCAGATTGAGGAATATAAAGGCTCGCTCTACAGAATGTATGAGCAAGAGTATGACATCCGTATGGTGCGTGCTGTCGAAGATATTCGCGCTGTCGGTGCGGACGAAGAGGCAGCAGATGCGTTGAATTTGGAAGAGGGTGCGCCTTTATTAAGAATTGAAAGAATTGCCTTTACTTATGGTGATAGGCCTTTGGAATGGCGCTTAGGTTTATGTTTAACCGATAACTATCACTATCGAAATGAGCTTGAGTAAGATTTTTTATTTTCGAATTACATCTTAAAAGAAACCATCATGAGCGACTTAAAAACCAGAGCATTGCACTATCACCAGTTTCCTAAGCCGGGCAAGCTGTCGGTTGAGTCTTCCAAACCTTGCGCGACGCAAGCAGATTTGTCGTTAGCGTATACCCCTGGTGTTGCTGAGCCAGTGCGTGAAATTAATCGCGACCCTGAAAATGCCTATAAATACACCAACAAGGGCAATTTGGTAGCAGTAATTACTGACGGCACGGCAGTATTGGGCTTAGGCAATATGGGTGCGCTTGCTAGTAAGCCTGTCATGGAAGGTAAGGCGGTTTTGTTTAAGCGCTTTGCCGATATTGATGTGTTCGATATTGAGGTCACTGCTCCTACCATTGAGGCTTTTATCGAAACCGTGGTGAATATCGCGCCAACTTTTGGCGGGATTAATTTAGAAGATATTGCTGCGCCGCACTGTTTCAGAATTGAAAAAGAATTGCGTGAGCGCCTAGATATTCCAGTTTTTCATGATGATCAACACGGAACAGCAGTGATTGTTGGTGCGGCTTTGCTTAATGCATTAGCGCTTCAAGGTAAAAACCTTGCTGATGCAAAAATTGTGTTTTTAGGCGCTGGTGCAGCTGGCTGCGCGTGTGCACGATTACTTAAAGTAATGGGTGCGAAGCATTTGGTGATGGTGGATAAATCTGGTGTACTCAAAACAAGCCGGCCAGATTTGCATGATATGAACCGTGATTTGGCAACGAGTCGTGATGTGAGTACCTTGGCCGAAGCGATGGTGGATGCAGACGTATTTATTGGCGTTTCTGCAGCTAACGCCTTATCTCCAGATTTGTTAAAAGTGATGGCGGCTAAGCCTGTGGTGTTTGCTTTAGCTAATCCAGATCCGGAAATCTTACCTTCGCTAGCGCATGCAGTCCGTGATGATATTTTGATGGCCACAGGCCGTTCTGATTTTCCAAATCAAGTAAACAACGCATTGTGTTTCCCTTATCTATTCCGCGGCGCCTTAGATGCGCGCGCTAAACAAATCACCACGGCGATGCAAGTTGCTGCGGCTGAAGCTTTGGCTGAAATTGCGCGTGAGCCAGTACCACAAGAGGTCCTCGATGCATACCAGTTAACTGAGCTGTCATTTGGTAAGGAATACATCATTCCTAAGCCTTTTGATCCACGTTTAATGAAGCGTGTTTCTGGACGTGTGGCAGATGCTGCACGTGCTGAACAAGGAAAATAAAATGGCCTCTCCATATCCAAAAGCGCCTAAAAGAAATCGTCCAAAAAATCTTAATCTGTTGACGATACGTCTGCCAATTCCTGCGTTGGTGTCGATTATGCATCGGGTTAGCGGCGCGTTTTTGTTTATGTTGTTACCTCTTTTGTTGTGGGTCCTGCATCAGAGCTTGGCAGATACTACCGCGTATCAGTTAGCGCAAGTATTTCTCCACCATCCACTCGTTAAGCTCATTTGCTTGGCGGTGACTTGGGCTTATTTACATCATGCTTGTGCTGGCATTCGCCATTTGGCTTTGGATGCGCATTATGGTTTGCGTCTTAACTATGCTCGCGCTACAAGCCGTGCAGTCTTAATCATCAGTGGCTTGCTCACATTAAGAATGGGAATTTGGCTATGGTAGATCGTAAAAAACCTGCGCACGGCTTTAGTGATTGGGCTTGGCAACGTGCCACAGCCATCACTATGGTGATTTACAGCTTATTGCTTGCAGTTCGTTTTGTAGTGGATGCCCCCAGTGCTGGTTTTGAAGGTTGGCATGCATGGTTTGCACCATTATCGTTTCGTGCGATGACATTGTTATTTTTATGGGCCTTGATCTATCACGCCTGGCTTGGCGTCAAAGAGATTTTAATGGACTACGTTCACAACATCGACATTCGCGCTAAGTTACAAAGTGTGTTTGGTTTAGTGTTAATTGGCGATGCAGTTTGGGCAGCTTATATACTTTGGAGCTTGGCATAATGGCCTCAGCAATCGAGATTAGAAAATATGACGCCATCGTGATTGGTGGCGGTGGCGCTGGTTTGCGCGCTGCTTTGCAACTGTCGGATAGTGGCTTGAGTGTTGCGGTACTCTCAAAAGTATTTCCAACCCGTTCGCATACTGTTGCGGCTCAAGGTGGCATTGCCGCTTCACTCGGTAACGTTGGTGAAGATAATTGGCATTGGCACATGTACGACACCATCAAAGGTTCAGACTATTTGGGCGACCAAGATGCGATTGAGTTTATGTGTAAAAACGCGGCTGAAGCGATTTATGAGCTTGAGCATTTTGGGATGCCATTTGACCGTTTAGAAAACGGCAAAATCTTCCAACGTCCATTCGGTGGTATGTCTAAGAAGTACGGCGCGGAATCTGTGGCACGTACTTGTGCTGTAGCTGATAGAACGGGTCATGCAATGTTGCACACCCTCTATCAACGTAATGTCTATGCTAAAACTGACTTTTTGATTGAATGGTTTGCGCTCGATTTAATTCGCGATGCAGATGGTGATGTGTTGGGTGTGACAGCGATGGAAATCGAAACAGGTCAGGTTTTTGCCTTACACGCCAAATCAACCCTATTTGCAACGGGTGGCGCTGGTCGTATTTTCCAAGCAAGTACCAATGCCTTTATTAACACTGGTGATGGTTTGGGGATGGCAGCACGCGCTGGCGTACCTTTACAAGATATGGAGTTTTGGCAATTCCACCCAACCGGTGTTGCTGGCGCAGGTGTCTTAATTACTGAAGGTGCGCGCGGCGAGGGCGGTTACTTGGTGAACTCTCAAGGTGAGCGTTTCATGGAACGCTATGCACCAAATGCAAAAGATTTAGCGAGTCGCGATGTGGTCTCGCGCGCGATTGCGACTGAGATTAAAGCTGGTCGAGGCGTTGGTATTGATGGTCAAGCAGTACTACTCAAATTAGATCATTTGTCTGAAAAAGTGATTGATAGTCGTTTGCCTGGCATTCGTAATATTGCGATTAAGTTTGCGAATGTAGATCCAGTGACTTCGCCGATTCCAGTAGTGCCAACAGTGCACTACATGATGGGCGGTATCCCAACTAACTTAAACGGCCAAGTGATTGATGGCGAAAAAGTAATTAATGGCCTTTATGCGATTGGCGAATGTGCTTGCGTATCAGTTCACGGGGCTAATCGTTTAGGTTCTAACTCATTGCTCGACTTGATGGTGTTTGGTCGCGCTGCGGGTAATCATACGGTGCAAACGCTTAAAGGCGTCAGCCACAAACCATTGCCAGCTGACTTTGCAGATCAAACATTAAGCCGTCTTGACCGTTTAGATAACCAAAAATCAGGCGAGGTTGTGGCGGAAGTTGGCGACGCGATGCGCAGGACGATGCAAGTTCATTGCGGCGTATTCCGCTTCCCTGACTTAATGGCAAAGGGTGTTCGAGAGATTATGCAAGTAGCAGAACGTGTGAAGACCTTAGAAATTAAAGATAAGAGCAAAGTGTTCAATACTGCACGTGTTGAAGCACTGGAGCTTGAGAACCTCATCGAAGTTGCTAAAGCGACCATGGTAGCGGCGGAAGCCAGACAAGAAAGTCGCGGCGCGCATTGCCGTGAAGACTTCGCTGCGCGTGATGATGAGAATTGGCTTAAACACTCACTGCATTATCGTGAAGGCAATCGCCTTGCTTATAAGCCTGTGCGCTTGAAACCGCTTACCGTTGATAGCTTCCCATTAATTGCTAGAACATATTAGCAGGGGGAAAAGGACAAAATGAAATTCTCTATTTATCGTTTTAACCCTGATGTTGATAAAGATCCTTACATGCAGGATTACGACATTGAGCTTACGCCAGATACGCGTATGTTGCTTGATGCCTTAATTCAGATTAAAGCGCTCGACGATACGTTAAGTATGCGCAAATCTTGCCGCGAAGGCGTTTGCGGATCAGATGCCATGAATATTAACGGTAAGAATGGCCTTGCTTGTATGACGCCATTAGAAGGCATTAAACAGCCTGTGGTGCTTCGTCCGCTTCCCGGATTGCCAGTAGTGCGTGACTTAGTTGTTGATATGGAGCAATTTTTTGCCCATTACAATTCTATCAAGCCTTACTTGATTAATAACGATCCGCCGCCAGCCACAGAGCGTTTGCAATCGCCTGAAGATCGAGCGAAGTTAGACGGGCTGTATGAGTGTATTTTGTGCGGCGCTTGTACCGCATCGTGTCCTTCATTCTGGTGGAATCCTGATAAGTTCGTTGGCCCTGCGGGCTTGATGCAGGCCTATCGTTTTATTTCGGATAGCCGCGACCAAGCGCAAGAGGAGCGTTTGGAGAACCTTGAGGATCCATATCGTTTGTATCGTTGCCACAATATTATGAACTGCGTCGATGTTTGCCCGAAAGGTCTCAATCCATCGAAAGCAATTAATGAAATTAAAGCCTTAAAAGTGAAGCAAAAATTTTAATGATGACTGGCGCGACAACAACAAATACACATGATGCTGCTGTAAGGCGTATGGAATGGCGTTGTCGGCGAGGCATGTTGGAGATGGACTTGTTGTTTGTAGATTTTGTGAGTCGCTATCTACCAAGTTTGAGCGATTTGCAAATTGCCGCTTTGGATAACTTATTAGATTTGCCAGATAACGAGTTGTGGCACTTAGTTTCCGAAGGGCAAGAGGTCAACGATTTGGCCACTTCGCAAGTATTAACGATGTTACGTGGTAAGCAATAAAGTAAAAACGGATAGTTATTTTTTTGATCCCATTTAATAGGGAAAGTACGATGAGCCAAGACCATACATACAATTCAGACCCATACGCTAACGCGGATTATTGCCGTGTCGTGTCGCCGCATGTGTTGGGGGATTATTGGCCAGGTATTCAGCTTTACTACCCGCCAGTGAAATATTCGCCAGCGCAGGGTATTTATGAGGATCTAGAAGCCGCATCTAAGCGCATGAAAAAACATGCGCTCAATACCCATGCGCATACCTTAATTTTTGACTTGGAAGATGGCTGTCGTCAAAAAGAAATGAGTCGTGAGTTGCTGAGAAATGAACTCCCAGCGTTTATGACGAGTAATAAAAAAGTTTCGATTGCTGTTCGTATCAATCCATTTAGAACGGAAGAGTATGAGCGCGATATTGCATTTGTGCGCGATATGGCTGATGTGATTGATGTGGTCATGCTTGCTAAAGCAGGTGAAGCTTATGGTGCAGCTGAAGTACGTGACCTATCCAACCTATTAGCTGGTTGGAATGACAAGATCACCATCCAGCCAATTATTGAGCATCCTAAGTCACTTAAAATTGCCCATGAGTTGATGCAGTATTCAACTGTTAAGCATGTGGTTTTTGGTATCCATGACTTCTCAAAAGCGATGGGTATTCACATCACGCCAGAACACTGGACTGAGGAGTTGAAATACTTCATGAATCAGCTCATGTTCGAAGCACGTATTGCAGGTAAGGGTGTGATTGGCGGCGTAGAAACCTTGATCGGCTCAAGCAGTATGCCTGAGAAATTTTTGGAACCGCATGATGTACGCCGTTGGCTAGATCTACATGGTGAGAATGAGTCTCGCATTGTTTACAAGCACGCTTGCCAAGAAGCGGCGATGGGCTTAACAGGTAAGCAAGTGATCCATCCAGCACATATTCATTTATGTAAAGTTGCTTATACGCCTTCACCTACTGAGATCTCGCAAAAAATCAAAATCCTAAAAGCGGCGATTGAGGCGGATGCTTTGCTTGGTGGTGCCATTAAGTTTGAAGGTGAGATGCTCGATCCGCCAATGTTTGGTAAGGCCTTACAAACATTGCTACGCGCCAATGCCCTGCGTGCATTGGGCCCAGAAGATACAAAATTTGCGCTGACTGTGATGCAGATGTTGCCAACACAAGTGATCAGTCAAAACTGGCCGTATGGCTTGATTTTATAAGTGCATATTTAGACCGAATATTAAGAGGGAGTAACCAAATGTCAGCAACGACTTCACAAGTGCCATTTGCACCGTTCGAAAAATGGGTGTGGCAAGTGCCATCACATTTCAATATTGGTGTGGCTTGTACGGATATTCACCTTGGCACCCCTGCTGAATCATCGATTGCGATGATTGTTGAAGATGACACGTTGGGTACTTCTGAAATCACCTTTGCAGGTCTGTCTAACCGTACCCACCAGTTTGCACAGCTACTAAGAAATATTGGTGTTGCGGCGGGTGAGCGTGTGCTCATTCGTTTGCCTAATAGCTTGGATTACCCAACGGCATTTTTAGGTGCGATGAAGCGCGGTGCGATTTCTGTTCCAACGTCTACTTTGCTCACCGCTGATGAAGTGGTTTATTTAGCTAAAGACTCTGGCGCACGCGTTCTCGTTACTGACAAAGCCGCCTGGAAAACCTTGCGTGAAGGCCTAAATGGCGTGGCTGGGTTAACCCATGTTTTGCTATCCGGTGATGGAGAGTGTTTGCCCGCAGATGGCTTGGAAGTATTGGATTTGGCTTCAAGCTTAGAGGCGATTGCTACTTGGGATGCGCCACATCAAACCAAGTCAGACGATCCAGCTTATTTAGTCTATACCTCTGGTACGACAGGCTATCCAAAAGGCGTGTTGCATGCACATCGTTCAATGATCGGCCGTCAGCCAGCCTCTCAATACTGGTTTGATTTCAGTCCGAACGGCGACCGCATTATGCATTCAGGTAAGTTTAATTGGACTTACGTGCTCGGTACTGGTTTGATGGACCCGCTTTATCAAGGTAAGACGGTTATTGTCCATGAAGGTAAAAATGATGCAAATACTTGGCCGCGTTTGATTCAAAAACATCAAGCCACCATCTTTATCGGAGTGCCAACAATTTACCGTCAGATTTTGCAAAAGACGGAATTTATGCAAAAAGATTTGCCTAGCTTGCGCTATTGCATGAGCGCCGGTGAACACTTGTCTGATGAAGTATTGGCGCAGTGGCATGAGCGCTTTGGGATTGATATTTACGAAGCAGTGGGTATGTCTGAGTTTTCATATTACTTGTGTGAAACTAAGTCTCGTCCAATTCGCCCAGGTTCAGCAGGTTTTGCGCAGCCAGGCCATGATATTGCTTTACTTGATCCTGAGACATTACAGCCTGTCCCACTGGGTGAAGAGGGTGTAATCAGTGTTCCAGATACTGACCCTGGCCTATTTATCAACTATTGGAATCAGCCCGAAGAAACAGCTAAACATAAACATGATGGTTGGTTTATTACAGGCGACTTTGCGCGCATGGATGCTGATGGTTATATTTGGTTCTTGGGGCGGAAAGACGACATTATTAAGAGTTTTGGTTTCCGTGTTTCACCTTATGAGGTGGAGCGGGTATTGAAATCGCATCCTGATGTTGCAGATTGTGCATCTGTGGCAGAGACCATCGAAAAAGATAAAGTCTTGGTGGTGGCTTATATTATTCTGCAACCTAGCAGCACAGCGACAGCAGATGATTTATACGCCTTTGGTAAAAAACATTTGGCGGCATACAAAGCACCTAAAGTGGTTTATATTACCGACCAATTTCCACGCACTAAAAACGGTAAAATCTTACGCCGTGATGTGAACCCCACTATTGCATTAAGCAGATCGAATACATGAGCCTAAATAAGCCAATTATTACTAAAGCAGACTTTGTTGCGAGCGTCGCAGACGCCTTGCAATTTATGTCTTATTACCACCCTGTCGATTTTATTCAGGCATTGGGTGATGCTTATAAAATCGAAGAGTCGCCAGCGGCAAAAGATGCGATTGCGCAGATTTTAACTAACTCTCGCATGTGTGCTGAGGGTAAGCGTCCTATCTGCCAGGATACAGGTATTGTGGTGGCGTTTGTGAATGTTGGCACTGAGGTGCAATGGGAGCAGGGTGCCGATGTTGAGGCTTGGGTGAATGAAGGTGTTCGTCAGGCATATATGTTGCCTGAAAACCCCCTTAGGGCATCGATTGTGGCTGACCCTGCAGGTAAGCGTGCGAATACAAAAGATAATACGCCGGCGGTTGTGCATGTGCGTTTGGTGCCAGGCAATAATGTAGAAGTGAATATTGCTGCCAAGGGCGGCGGGTCAGAGAATAAAGCGAAGCTGGCAATGCTAAATCCTTCAGACAGTATTGTCGATTGGATTTTGAGTGTGGTGCAAGATATGGGAGCTGGCTGGTGTCCACCTGGTGTGCTTGGTGTTGGGATAGGTGGGACGGCCGAAAAAGCTGTGTTGCTCGCGAAAGAGTCTTTGATGCAGCCGCTCGATTTGGCGGCTTTACGTAAGCGTGGGGCGAGCAATCGTATAGAAGAGTTGCGCCTAGAGCTTGCCGATAAAATCAATGCGCTGGGTATAGGTGCCCAAGGCTTAGGTGGCCTAACCACCTTGCTCGATGTGAAGATTTTAGATTATCCAACGCATGCAGCCTCATTGCCTGTGGCGGTGATTCCTAATTGTGCAGCGACACGTCACGCTCACTTTGTGCTCAGTGGTGCTGGCGCCTATAAGCAAACGCCTCCTAACTTAAGTGACTGGCCTGATGTCACTTGGGCACCTAATCAAGACTCGCGCCGCGTTGATTTGAATACTGTGACTGCTTCCGATGTGCAAACTTGGCAACCAGGCGAGACATTACTTCTAAGCGGTAAACTTCTTACTGGTCGCGATGCCGCACATAAACGCATTTCGGAAATTCTTGCGCGTGGGGAATCATTGCCTCAAGGCGTAGATTTTACTAATCGATTTATTTATTACGTTGGTCCAGTTGACCCTGTTCGCGGTGAGGCGGTTGGCCCCGCAGGTCCAACCACAGCAACACGTATGGATAAATTTACCGACATGATGCTGGATAAAACAGGCTTGCTTGGCATGGTGGGAAAAGCTGAGCGCGGCGAAGAGACTATTGCTTCTATAAAAAAGCATCATTCGGTGTATTTAATTGCAGTAGGCGGTGCAGCTTATTTAGTCTCGCAATCTATCCAATCGGCGCGTGTGGTTGCTTTCGCAGATTTGGGTATGGAAGCGATTTATGAGTTTGATGTAAAGGATATGCCTGTCACTGTAGCTGTGGACGCTCAGGGCACTTCTGTGCACACCACAGGACCTGCTAAATGGCAGAAGTTGCTAGCTAAGTAGTGTTGGATGGTTTTAATGTCGTTGATTTGCTCTTAACTGTAAGTTGGTAGCACTCAAGTTATACGCCGGTCCATTGCTTAAGCGTTTTGAGTTGTTGCTTAGGTGTTCCGTAGTTAAATCTAAATTCACATTCTTTTAAGAATAAAGGGAATGTGGATTTTGAAATCCCATTATATTTTCTAAGCATGCGCTTAGTTTGATTCCAGAAGTTTTCGGACTCTCCGATTGAGTATTTTGCTTCTTCGGCATCTTCAACTTGGCTGACGCGTTCTTGATAAAACTCATTAACGTCTAAGGCTTGGTCTTCATGGTAGCCATTGATATAAACCACACTGTCAGGTACTAAAAGATTAGGAGCTGCTGCAGTTAATAATTCAGCAGTTTTTTGCCCTGTCATCTTGGTAAAGATTTTTCCTTCTCTGGATAAAATACCAAATACGGCATGCTTATCTTCGTCAGTTTTATTTTTTTTATTCTCTCGTGTTTCACCAAAGTGGGACTCATCAAGAATGAAATCTCCGTTAAAAGCTTGGCTGGCATCTTGTGCAAGGTAATGCGCAATGACTTCACGTATCTTTCTGTAAAATAAAGCGGCTGTATTTGGTTGCATCTCCATTAGATCCGCTGCAGATCTGGCAGTAACTCCCAATACAAAAAAATCAATCATTTTTTGTTGCTCTTTCTTTGAGAGCTTGCAGCGCGTAATTTTGACGCGTTTAGGTGCGGTCTTGAGGATTGCTGAAGTTTCCATTTTGGATTTTTCCTCTATCGCGATTAGTTAGCAATATAACGAAGTGATTATAAGAAAAAATCTAAGCAAAATGTTAAATATTTAACATGTTTTCGATTCCGCCCGCCATGTTTGAATTTTATTTTATTTTATATTTGTCATTTACCATTGAATTTGTTGTATTTCGTTATTTACATATCCCATATCTCCTGTTTTTTTTATATGTTACTCATTGAATTTGTTAAATATTTAACAAATTCAATCTATCAAAAATATTGTGTACATTAATCTCATTTTTGTAATAAAATTCGTTTTATAAATTTCTTATCTACTACACAAATATAAAATATATGAAGAATTCAGCCTCTAATCTCAGCAGCTCCTCCCCAGAATTTTATAGTACCCGTGAGGCTGCTGAAAAGCTTGGACTGTCTTTGGGGACAGTTCAAAAAATGGTTGAAACTGGGGCCTTGAGTGCTTGGAAAACAGCAGGTGGCCACAGGCGCGTCATTGCAAGTTCTGTGACTACTTATATGAATTCTAGGGAAACTAACCTACGGGCAGCTCGTAAGCAAGAGCTATCTATTCTGGTGGTTGAAGATAATGAGGAGCTACAAAATCTTTATGCCTTTAATGTCGAACAATGGGGCATGAATGTTAGCTTACAGATTGTTTCTAATGGTTTGACCGCGTTATTACATATTGCAAAATTTCATCCAGATATCGTGATAGCTGATTTGCATATGCCTGGTTTAGATGGGTTTGAAATGATTCATACACTTCATAAAGATTCTTCATTTGGGGAGATGGATATTGTTGTTATCACCGGTATGCAAAAAGAAGAGATTGCTGCACGCGGTGGCTTGCCAAAAGGAATGACCATTTTGTCTAAGCCAATTTCTTTCCCAACCTTGGAAGGTTATGTGAAGGCTAAAGAGGCTGCCAGAGCAAAACTTCAATAGTTTTTAAGCGTTGATTAATCAGCACCAAACAAATCTCGAGTAAATACCTTTTCTTTAACGTTTGATAAATCATCATTCATGCGATTGGTGATAATTACATCAGCTCTTTGTTTGAAAGTATTCAAATCAGCATACACCTTAGAGTTAAAGAACTCACTTTCCTTTAGTTCTGGCTCATAGAGAATTACTTCGATTCCCTTGGCTTTAATGCGCTTCATCACACCTTGGATGCTAGATGCCCTGAAGTTATCAGAACCACTCTTCATGATAAGTCGATAAACCCCCACGACTTTCGGTTTTAATTTGACAATGCTATCCGCGATAAAGTCTTTGCGCGTGCTGTTGGATTGTACAATCGCATTAATGAGATTTTGCGGCACATTACTGTAATTCGCTAGTAGCTGTTTAGTGTCTTTTGGTAAGCAGTAGCCGCCATAGCCAAATGATGGGTTGTTGTAATGTGCGCCGATGCGAGGATCTAAACATACGCCTTCAATAATTTGCTTTGAGTTTAAACCGTGAGACTCAGCGTATGTGTCCAGTTCATTAAAGTAGGAGACACGCATGGCTAAGTATGTATTGGCAAATAACTTAATCGCTTCTGCTTCTGAGCTGTTAGTGAGCAAAACATCAACATTCGGTTTGAGTGAGCCTTGTTGGAGCAAGGTTGCAAAATTTTGTGCTCGCTCTGAAATTTCTCCCACAATGATGCGAGAAGGGTAGAGGTTGTCATAAAGCGCTTTGCCTTCACGTAAAAACTCCGGTGAGAACATGATTTGCGCGTTCGGAAAGCGTTGTTTAATACTGTCAGTATACCCAACAGGCACGGTAGACTTAATCACCATCACGGCTTTGGGATTGATGCTTAAAACATCTTGAATGACCGTTTCAATTGACTTGGTGTTGAAGTAGTTGGTTTCAACATCGTAGTCTGTAGGCGTGGCAATCACTACAAAGTCAGCGCCTTGGTAGGCATTCTTTTTGTCTAGCGTTGCAGTGAGATTGAGCGTTCTGTTTTTAAGATAATCTTCAATTTCAGCATCTGAAATTGGAGAAATTTTGCGATTTAGCATCTCGACTTTTTCAGACATGATGTCTAGAGCTATCACTTCATTATTCTGTGCCAAGAGCACTGCTAGAGATAAACCTACATACCCTGTGCCGGCAATAGCGATTTTCATGAGGGTCCTATTAAAACTTAACTAATTTTTCTAGCGATGAGCACACCGCTGGTCCCACCAAATGCAAATGAATTGGACATAATGGTATCCACTTTGACGTTTTTTCGGCCAATGTTTGGTACATAATCCAAGTCGCATTCAGGGTCTGGTTCTAGCAAGTGTGCTGTTGGTGGCAGTGCTTGCTCTTGAATCGCCATCATGCAAGCCACAAACTCAACGGCACCAGCTGCCCCCATTAAGTGGCCATGCATAGATTTGGTTGAGCTCACTGGGATTTTATTACCGCAAACTTGTTTAATCGCATTAGTTTCTGTGATGTCGTTCAGTTTAGTGCCAGTGCCATGAGCGTTAATATAGTCAAGCTGGTCAGCACTAATATTGGCTTCGGCAATTGCTTTGCGCATCGCACGAGATTGGCCTTCTACCGAAGGTTGTGTAATATGCGTTGAGTCGTTACTACTGCCGTAACCAATCACTTCTGCGTAAATTTTCGCACCACGTGCAATGGCTCTATCCATATCTTCAAGTATTACCATGCCAGCACCTTCGCCAAGCACAAGGCCGGAGCGGTTGCCTGAAAATGGCTTGCATGATGCACTTGGATTGACTTCATCTTCATCTGCTAGGGTGCGTAATGCCTCCCAAGCTTTAATCGTTCCGAAGGTTAACAGCGCTTCAGATCCGCCAGCTAGCATCACATCTGTGTATCCATGTCTAATTTGGCGAACAGCCTCACCGATGGCGACAGAGGAGGATGAGCATGCAGTACAGAATGTTAGGTCAGGGCCTGTAATGCCAAAATCTAGCGCGACTTGTGCACTAGCGGCATTATTCATTGCCATGAGCACGGTAAAGGGTTTCAGGCGTCTTGCTTGCTCTTTGTAGAGTCTAAGGTAGCCTTCTTCAATTGAGGCGGCGCCACCCATGCCTGTGCCAAGGTAAACGCCAAAGCGTTCTAGATCTTCATTTTCTAGATTTAAGCCCGCATCATTGATGGCCTGTTGACTGGCTGAGACAGCAAACTGCGTAACGCGGTCCATGGTGGCTGCTTTGTTTTTCACAAAGTGGTCGAGTGGTTCATAGTCATTAATGTAGGCTGCTATTTTGCAATCTAGACTATCTACAAAATCTGTTTGTATGCGTTTAATGCCTGATTTTCCTGCCATTAAATTCGAGAAAAAAGTTTTTGGGTCATTCCCAACGGGGGAAAGCACACCTAAACCAGTCACAGCAACGCGTCTAACAGTCATTATTTACCTTGCGCAGCACGAAGACGGTCGAGCAAAGCAACTACGTCGCTCACCGTTTTAATATCGACTTCATCATTTGGAACTTTGATGCCAAATTTTTCTTCGGCATCAAAAATAATATCAAACGTGTCTAGTGAATCGATTTCTAGTGATTCAAAAGTTGCATCAGGGGTGATTTCATTAAGCGGTTTGTCAAATTTCGTTGCAATAATTTCTCGCAGTGTTTCAAAGGTGTCCAACGTACTCTCCTAAACTACAGTCGCTTCGGTGGCGACGCATTTCTTAAAAAACTCACCCATACGCAGGGCAATATCATTCTTACGTTTATCTAGTGTCAGCACATGATACGTGTCATCTACTAGAAAGGTCTCTACTTTACGCGATGAAATGCGTTTTGCAACTAAATGTGCATTTTTAACGCTCGCCATATCATCTTCGGTTGAATGCACAATGAGCGTAGGAGCGGTTACTTTTGGCAATCCGCGCTTGGCTGATTTAATTAATCTCGTGCTCTCTTTAATGACCACGGCAGGCGTATTAAAGATACCTACTTTTTCAGAAGCCATAGAGTCACGGTTTTCCAGCACAGCATGAACTAAGGCTCTGGTCCGTTCACATTTAATGCCATAAGGGGGCGTTTCTTCCCATGACATAAAATACTGGAGCGGGGTATATAAAACAAATGGTAACAACAGCTTGCGTTTTAATCTTGGCATATTCCAGCCATCGTAAAAGAAAGTCGTGGAAAGAAGACCTAATCCATCCACGCGCTCACCTTTTTCTTCAGCTAATTTAATGGCAATTAAAGCGCCCATGGATAAGCCAGAAACAAATACGCGTTTGTGTTCCTTTTTGAGTGCTTCAAATGCGATTTCCATTGAATCGTACCAGTCTTGCCATTTGGAACGCTTAAGGTCGCCTACGGTGCCACAATGCCCCGCTAGTTGTGGGCATGCCACACTAAAGCCTTGCTTAAGCAAGTTTTTAGCGATGTAACGCATCTCAGCTGGGGTGCCGGTGAGGCCGTGAATCAGCAACACAGCATCTTCGCCACGTTTATCGTAGAAGCCAGTCGAACCTAGACAGTTTTGAATTTCTTGTGACATGTAATCTTTATTTAATTAACTTTTTAATTAACTCGCCGAAATTAAATCGGGGCTTACGCCCCGATTTAAAGTTCGATTACTCTGCGCCGCAACGTTTGAGTAGTGACTCAAATAGCTTAATACCTAAGTCAATTTCTTCTTCAGAAATCAACAATGAGGGGGCTAGGGTGATTACGTTCTTTTCGTAGCCGCCAATATCAAGCACTAGGCCATACTGTTTGCCATCAATCATGATGTCGCCTTTGAGACCTTCGTTAAACATCCGATCTGCTAAAGAGCGGCTTGCCGTATATCCGTCTTTTTCGCAAAGCTCAATACGAAGTGCTAAACCCAAACCGCTGACATCGCCAACGCATTTCCAACGTGACTTCAACTCTTGTATACGTTTCAAGAAGTAAGCGCCGCGGTCACGAACATGAGGCTCAAAGTCTTTTTCAAGGGTCATGTTCATCACTTCAAGTGCCACTGCTGTGCCTAGTGGGTTAGAAGCAAATGTTGAGTGCGTCGAGCCTGGTGGGAACTTCTCTGGGGAGATTAATTCTTCACGTGCCCAAATGCCTGAAAGAGGGTTCAAACCATTTGTAATAGCTTTGCCGAATACAAAAATATCAGGAATGATGTCGAAGTTTTCCCATGACCAAAGCTTACCAGTTCGGTAAACCCCCATTTGGATTTCGTCAGCCACTAATAAAATATTGCGTTTCTTCAATGACTCTTGAAGTTTTTTCATGTACCCAGCTGGGGGAACGATGTAGCCGCCAGTGCCTTGCATAGGCTCGATATAGAATGCACCAAATTCACTTTGCTTGGCCTTTTCATCCCACACAGATTGATATTCTGTGTCAAACAAATGCTCGAATTGTTTATGGCAATAAGTGTCACAGGTTTCTACTTTCATGCCATATGGGCAACGGAAGCAGTATGGATAGGGTACAAAGTGCGCGCGATCAGCAAAATTTCCGAAGCGACGACGGTAGCGATAGCTAGAAGTAATCGCTGAGGCGCCTAAGGTACGACCGTGGTAGCCGCCCATGAATGCAAATTGGTGTGTTTTACCTGTGTGGTTACGTACCACTTTTAATGAATCTTCAACCGCTTGGGCGCCACCTACGTTAAAGTGAACGCGGCCTTTAACGCCATATTTTTCTTCCATGTATTTACAGATGACTTCAGCTAAATCAACTTTTTCTTTATGTAGATATTGGCTAGCTAATTGTGGAAGTGTATCTACTTGTTTATGTAATACGTCAGCAATACGTTTGTTTTTGTAACCAAAGTTAACGGCTGAATACCACATTTGCCAATCTAAATAAGGCGTTTTATTTTCATCGAACAAGAAGCTTCCTTCGCAGTTTTCAAAAACTTTCGGAGGGTCTGCGTAGTTAACGGTATCGCCGTGTGAACAATATTTATCGTTCTTTGCGAGGATTTCGATGATTTTTTTATCCATGTTTCGACTCTTTCAAGAAAAATTAAGCAGATAAAGTGAGATGGCTCACGTCTTGTGGCCATGTTTTAACCTTTGTTAATACGTCAGCAAAGGTTTGGAATTTGAAATGCGGAATATTGTTGGTTTCGCAGTATTTAATTAGTGAGCCTTTTGCGAAGACGATATCAGCTGATTTAGCCAAGCAAGCATCTGATTTGCCATCGCCGATTAACACTACTGGTTTTTCGCCGCTAGACAAATCTTGCGCCACCTTACATTTACAAACACCATTGCCAGCATTACAGTTTGGATTCTTGTGTGGCCAAGACATATCAATGCCATCTGGCACGAAATGTAATTTGTTTGCGTAAATAGGCAGCTCTGGGAATTCGGCATTCTTCATGGCAACATGAATTGCATGGTCCAAGCCATCACTCACAACAGCCACTTTAGCAAATTGGCTGACATGCTTGTAAAAAGGTAAGAAAGTTGCGTCAAGCTGAATGCTGCGGAAGAAGTTTTCTAGCGTTACATGATCAGCCTTGACCATGTGTAATTGTTTTTGCATACATTGAACTGCAGTAATATGGCCATCAAGCCATTCCTGCTCTATCTCTTCCCATGAAGGGTCTGCAAATTGCTCAAGCATTGCATCTACAGTGTCACGGACTGATAAGGTGCCGTCAAAATCAACTACAAATAGCATTTAACCGTCTCATTTAAAATGATTTATCGTGATACTAAAGATGCTTCCTTACAAAAGCCTTACAATCACAAAGAAAGTGAGCGGGCATATTGATATTTTTTAGCGCTTTAACCACAGGATATTGTGGTTAATAGAAATTTGCTTAATATAAATGTAATTTTTACTAAATAAATGCTTGACTTGGTGTAATTATCCCCGTACAAAGCATATTGGGCGTTTTTACTTTGATCTTTTTTTGTTGGCGTAGCTGGCTTTAGTTCGTGAAGTACAAACTTTTGGGGCGCCTCCCCTTGTTTTAGTAAGGAAGTATGCAATGGCAACTGGTACCGTAAAATGGTTTAATGACTCTAAAGGCTTCGGCTTTATCACTCCTGATGAAGGCGGCGATGATCTTTTCGCTCACTTCTCTGCGATCGTTGATAGCGGCTATAAAAGCCTAAAAGAAAACGAACGTGTTAGCTTCGATGTGACTGACGGCCCTAAAGGCAAACAAGCATCAAACATTCAAAAGGCTTAATTGCTTTTCGTAGTGTTTAGCTACAAGTTTTAACTAAAACGGCTCGTTAATCGAGCCGTTTTTTTTATATAATTTTTTGGAACAATAAATGCCTTGGTTTTTGTATCTTCTAGAGTGTAAAAACGGAAGTTTTTACTCAGGAATTACTGTTAATCTAGAGTCTAGATTTCAAGCGCATCTTAATGGGCGAGGTGCCAAATATACTCGCGCCAATCCACCTTTGAAAATTTTGGCCTCTAAGTCTTATATTGATAGGTCTCAAGCAAGCAAGGCTGAAGCCAAGCTCAAGGCACTTCCGAGAGATAAAAAGTTAGCATTTTTTGCCTTTAATGCCAATTGATACAAATTTCTTACAAAGTGACATATTCCTGTTACACACACATGATTAAATGCATACCATTAGCTTGTTTACATGAATAAGTTATCTCCTTGTATTACCCTCCAATGGTATTTAAACGTACCATCTTTAATGACGAGATTCATATCTCGTCATTTTTTTTGCCTATTTTTCGCATGCTCATTTCTAGTGTGAATAAGCGGACTAACAAAATCAGAAAACATGGTTTGTGGCGGGCATCGCTTTCCAGTAAAATGCAACCTTACAAAGCTCTTGTCCGTAATATCTAGAAAAGTATTTTCATGACCAAATATGTGTTCGTTACAGGTGGTGTTGTTTCTTCATTAGGCAAGGGCATTGCAGCTGCATCGCTCGGTGCTATTCTTGAATCGCGTGGTATCAAAATTACCATGCTCAAACTTGACCCATATATCAACGTTGATCCAGGCACGATGAGCCCATTTCAACATGGCGAAGTATTTGTCACAGACGATGGTGCAGAAACTGACTTAGACTTAGGTCACTATGAGCGCTTCATTAGCTCTCGCATGGGCAAACGCAATAACTTTACGACGGGTCAAATTTACGAGACTGTCATCAAAAAAGAACGTCGCGGGGAGTACCTTGGTAAAACCGTTCAAGTGATTCCACATATTACCGATGAAATTAAAACACATATCAAACGTGGTGCTGAAGGCGCTGAGGTAGCAATTGTTGAGGTTGGTGGCACGGTAGGTGATATTGAATCATTGCCATTTTTAGAGGCTATTCGCCAAATGGGCTTTGAAGAAGGCCGTGAAAACACCTGCTACATTCATTTGACTTTGCTGCCATGGATTCCAACGGCGGGCGAACTTAAAACAAAGCCAACTCAGCACTCCGTAAAAGAATTACGCGAAATCGGCATTCAACCAGACTTATTGCTATGCCGTTCAGATAGAGCATTGCCTGAAGATGAACGACATAAAATTGCACTTTTTACCAATGTAGCCTCTGAAGCTGTGATATCAGCGGTGGACGCTAGTTCGATTTATCAAATCCCGGGTTTATTGCATGCACAAAAGATGGATGAGATCGTTTGTCGCAAATTAAATATCAAAGCAAAAGAAGCTGACCTTTCAAGTTGGGTCAAGATTGTTGATGCTTTAGCGCATCCTAAACAAGAGGTAAATATTGCTTTTGTTGGTAAATATGTTGATTTGACCGAGTCATATAAATCACTTACTGAAGCGTTAATTCATGCCGGTATTCATACTCAATCAAAAGTGCGTATTCATTATATGGATTCGGAGGATATCGAGCGTGATGGCACAGCAGTTCTTGAGCCTATGGATGCGATTTTGGTGCCAGGTGGCTTCGGTAAGCGCGGAACAGAAGGCAAGATGAAAGCCATACAATTCGCACGTGAAAACAAAAAACCATACTTGGGCATCTGTTTGGGTATGCAATTGGCGGTGATTGAATATGCTCGTAATGTTGCAAATCTTAAAGATGCGAACAGTACCGAGTTTAATCCTGACGGCCCACATCCATTGGTTGGGCTTATTACCGAGTGGCAAGATGCAGATGGTAAAGTTGAAGTGCGTTCGGAGGATTCTGATTTGGGTGGCACCATGCGTCTTGGGGCGCAAAAATGTCCAATTGAAGCAGGTACATTAGCGGCTCAAATCTACGGCACAGAAGTGAATGAACGTCATCGCCATCGTTATGAAGTGAACAACCATTACGTAGACCAACTAAAAGCTGCAGGCTTGGTGATTTCTGCGCGCACGCCGACTGAGCAACTCTGTGAAATGGTGGAGTTGCCACAAAACGTTCACCCTTGGTTTGTGGCTTGTCAGTTCCATCCTGAATTCACCTCAAACCCACGCACAGGCCATCCACTATTCAAGTCTTATATTGAAGCTGCATTGAAATACAAAGGGTCTAAATAATGAAGCTATGCGGTTTTGATGTTGGTATCGAACATCCAATTTTTTTGATTGCAGGCCCATGTGTCATTGAGTCTGAGCAAATGGCGATTGATACCGCTGGTCAGCTCAAAGAAATCTGCGCAAGCCTCGGTATCCCTTTTATTTACAAATCCTCATACGACAAAGCAAACCGTAGCTCTAATAAGACATTCCGTGGTTTTGGTATCACAGAAGGGTTGCGCATTTTGGACGAAGTGCGTCGCCAAGTTGGTGTGCCAATTTTGACCGATGTGCATACCGAAGAGCAGGTTGCTGAAGTCGCTTCTGTGGTGGATGTGCTTCAAACGCCAGCATTTTTATGTCGCCAAACAGATTTTATTACTGCTGTAGCCACTTGTGGTAAGCCTGTGAATATCAAAAAAGGCCAATTCTTAGCACCAGGTGACATGAAGCAAGTAGTGCAGAAAGCGAAAGAAGCCAACGGCGGTGCAGATACCATTATGGTCTGTGAGCGTGGCGCTTCGTTTGGTTATAACACTTTGGTTTCAGATATGCGCGGTTTAGCGATTATGCGTGAGACCAATTGTCCAGTGGTGTTTGATGCGACTCATTCTGTGCAGCAGCCAGGTGGTCAAGGCGACAAGAGTGGCGGTCAACGTGAACATGTACCTGTTTTAGCGCGTGCGGCTGTAGCTAGCGGCATTGCAGGCCTGTTTATGGAAACGCATCCAGATCCATCTAAAGCCTTGTCGGATGGCCCTAACGCATGGCCGCTAGGCAAAATGAAAGATTTGTTAGAAGTGTTGGTTGATTTAGATAAAGTGGTTAAAAAAGCTGGCTTTATTGAAAGCACTCTTTAAAACCTATTTTTAAAAAAAGCTTTAATTAATTATTATTAGATTTAACCCGAGGAAAAAAGCATGAGCGCAATCGTAGATATCATCGCCCGCGAGATTATGGATTCACGCGGCAATCCAACCGTTGAAGCAGATGTATTGCTTGAATCTGGCATTATTGGCCGTGCGGCTGTGCCTTCTGGTGCTTCAACCGGCACTAAAGAAGCGGTTGAGCTTCGTGATGGCGACAAAGAGCGCTATTTGGGCAAGGGTGTTTTGCAAGCGGTTGAGAACGTGAACACAGAAATCTGTGAAGCGATTATCGGTTTGGATGCTGAAGACCAAAGCTTTATCGATGCAACTTTGATTGAAGTGGATGGTACCGAAAATAAAGCACGTTTAGGTGCAAATGCAATCTTAGCAGTTTCGATGGCTTGCGCACGTGCAGCAGCAGAAGAGTCTGGCTTACCACTTTATCGTTACTTGGGCGGCTCAGGCATGATGCAATTGCCAACTCCAATGATGAACATCATTAACGGTGGTGCTCACGCTGCTAATAGCGTTGATATTCAAGAATTTATGATTATTCCGGCAGGTTTGCCTAGTTTCCGTGAGGCTTTGCGTTGTGGCGCTGAAGTGTTCCATGCACTAAATAAGATTCTCCACAAACAAGGCTTGGCAACAACAGTAGGCGACGAAGGTGGTTTCGCGCCTGATTTGCCATCAAACGAATCAGCGATTCAATATATCTTAGAAGCGATTTCGGCAGCTGGTTACGAGCCGGGCCGTGATGTCCTTTTAGGCTTGGATTGCGCAAGCTCTGAGTTCTATAAAGATGGTAAATACAACTTGGAATCAGAAGGCTTGCAGTTGTCTTCAGGCCAATTTGCGGACTACTTGAGTGCTTGGGTAGATAAATATCCTATCATCAGCATTGAAGATGGGATGAGCGAACATGACTGGGACGGTTGGAAATTGCTAACTGACCGCATGGGTAAAAACATTCAATTGGTCGGCGATGACTTGTTTGTGACCAACGCTAAAATCTTGCGTGAAGGTATTGCTAGAGGTGTTGGTAACTCTGTGCTTATCAAAGTTAACCAAATTGGTACATTGACTGAAACTTTCCAAACAATTGAAACGGCTAAACGTGCTGGTTATACCTCAGTGATTTCACATCGCTCTGGTGAAACTGAAGATACAACCATTGCTGATATTTCAGTGGCGACTAATGCTTTGCAAATCAAGACTGGTTCGTTATCACGCTCTGAACGCATTGCGAAATACAATCAGTTGCTTCGTATTGAAGAGGAGCTTGGTGATGCAACTAGCTATGCTGGCATGGGCGCGTTTTACAACCTTAAGCGCTAGTTGCTGATAAAAGCCAACCTTGAAAGCACTGACACTTATCTTTGTTATCCTGATTGCTGCGCTACAGTACCCACTGTGGCTCAGCAAAAAGGGTAGTTGGCTGATTGTATGGAATCTTAATCAGCAAATTTCACAGCAAAAAGAAAAGAATGACCAACTAAAAGCGCGCAATGCGAGTTTAGATGAAGAAGTGCGAGATTTAAAACAAGGTTACGGTGCGATTGAAGAGCGTGCCAGAAGTGAACTTGGCATGGTGAAACAGGATGAAGTATTTATCCAAGTATTAGACGCCAATAGCCTTGCTCCAAACAAACCAGCTACTCCAGCGCCTATCGCTGAGACTAGAGAGCCAAGCAAACACTAATTAAGTAAGAGCGTAAGGCAGAGCTTTAAATTCAAGTTTTTTGTCTTTCCAGACTGGAAATTCATCAGTCGATTCTAAATTTTCTAAACGAATTTCAATGAGGGCATCAACGCCACCATTGGGTGCTGACGCAGCACGCACAATTAGGCCGATGGCTTCTTCATGGCCGAATACTAGAATTGCATCGCCTGCTTGAGGCATTTTTTCAGTATTGATATGCGCAAGCTGGGTGCGACGCTTAACTTTGCCTAAGTAATGGGTGCGTGCAACGATTTCTTGGCCTGTATAGCAGCCTTTTTTGAAGTTAATGCCATCTAGGCAGTCCAAGTTCACCATTTGCGGTACAAAGGCTTCTTGTGTGGCCGGCACGATTTCTGGAATACCTGCTTGTATCTCTAAATAATCCCAAACAGATTTTCCTACTTTTGTGCAGCTCGCTGATAGCGCGTTCCAGATGTGCTCAGCTTTGTCAGTATGGGTAAACACTAGGTAACGCGGAGTATCGCCAGCAAGCCTTAATAAGGTTGCATCTGCAAAGGTCATTAGTTGGTGGGGCAGCTGAGGTGCGGTGTTGAAAAGGGCGGCTAAGGGCTTTTCAGCATTGAGACCAGCAATCCCAAAACATAAAATGTCTGCAGACTTATCTGTGATGACGACTTTTGATCGCATCACGTACATTTTAAGGCGCTTCATGATGGGCTCTAGAATGCTGAGCGGCATTTGCAAGTGCAAATGGTCGGCATGCGCAAAGGCCAAGAATAGGGCTAAAAGACGGCCCTTAGGGCTGCAATAGCCAGCATATTGGCTGATGCTTCCATCGAGTTTTTTGACATCATTGGTCACTTGGCCTTGAAGAAAAGTGACGGCGTCCTCTCCGCTTATTTCCAAAAGTCCTAAGTGCGATAAACTTGTGATGATGTTGCCGTTGGCGGCCGCTAGTTCATTTTGCGCGTCTCCAAATGATTGCAATTCGCCATCTTGGAATACCGCGCCTTGAGCGCTTAAAAAATCATGCCATTGAGTCATATGCTTGCTTTATAGAGATAAATCGTTGGGGATATTATAAATGAAGCCTATGTAATTAGCGCTAAAGCCATCACGCCGAATTGCTTATATCTTGGCCCTGGTCTTGTCATTTATTAACCCTCAACAAAGACAACGAGATTGTGCTCACCCAAAAGAATGGAAAATGCTTGGTTGTAAACGTACTGCCAACAAGTCTCGTGATTAATCCTGTAATCAATATCCGCGCTAAAGCTGAGCTTTGGCTCCGTAATGTTATTCTATTGCTAGATAGTGCTGATACCGAAGAGGCTAGGCGATGGCGGGTTTGGTTTAAATTGGGTGTAAAGGCTTAAATCTTTTGTTTACGCTTCAGCCATTTTGAAAGCTGGTTAATCGGCTGTTTAGGCAAATAAGCCATGAGCAATAAGAGGCCTGCGAGAGAAGCCAAAATCCATTGTATGTCGTAAGGTGCTATATCGCGACGTGCTGGTTTTTGGTGTTTCATGGCAGATAGAATGCTTTGCAAGCTATCGCCACGCACATAGTCGCCGCTCACTTGCTTGGCTAAGTCTTTAAGATATTCCTCTTGGAGCTTTGAAAGGAAGCGGTCGCCCGCTGCACCAGCGACGTTATTATCACGTACACCAATATTCGCTTCTGAAATCTGGGCAATACCAGGTTGCATCGCAAAACTTTCTGCAGACCAATAACCAATCACTTGATTTTTATCATCAAGTTTCGGAATGGCAGTGCCTTTGTCGCTACCAATGCCAACAAACAACCAGCCGTTTCCGCCTTGAAAGTTAGTCAAATCTTTGGTGTTGAATGCGTGTAGCTTTGGCGCTTCTTCGCCATCGGTAAAGTAAACCACTTGTGCTGGTTCAGGGAAAGCGCGCAACACTCTAGCAAGTGTAAACATACTGTCACGCAAGCGGCTATTGCCTGACCAAGCGGTACGCCAATCTAAGTGGTCAATAGTGTCTTGAATTGCTGCGTAATTGCTACACACCTCAATTGGATTGTAGAGTGCAGCAACGCTAACGCCAGCAAATAAACCAATACTCACTCGTGTGCCACAAGGCATATTAGCCACAATGTGGTGCATCATATATTGTGTATATTCCATGCGTGTGACTTGTTTGCCGTTTAATGAAGTGTCAACCACATTCATACTTTGTGAAATATCAGCGACTAACAAATAGCTGTAAATGCTGCGTGGTAGCGGTAATGTAGGCTTGAATGCGGCAGCAATTAGCAATACAAATGCGCTAGCTAAAAGAGCGGCATCACGGCGACTGCGTAAGTAATTTAATACCTTTTTCATGTTATGGCAGACCCACAGGGATGTTACCCATTATTAGGCCTGGGGAATCAGACTCACCCACACCTGGTGTTGGCGTGCCCGGTAATAATAAAATCAAACGGTCTAAGTTATGACGCGTATCCCAATGCGTATTGTCTAGCCGCACGGCTTGTTGATAGAGGTTTTTAGCTTGCCTTAGTAGATATTCACTTTCTTTGCCGACGCTCATGCTTGTGCCATTAATCGCGATACCACGACGGAAAAAGTTCGTGGCAATATTGTGCTGAATGGCTTCTTTTTGTTTGGTGTTGGCATGTTCTAATAGGTGCGTAAAAAGAAGCGTGGATTCCTTATAACGCTCATTTTTGGCAAGCCAATAAGCAGTTGCAAATTTAGCCTCAAAACTTTGCATGTCTGTTTTGGGGGATTTCGCATTTAAGATTGCGTCATTAAATGCTTGAATTTGCATGATGCGATTAATTTCGTAGCCTGCACCAACTGCACTAGCAATGGCTAAAAGACCAAATATCCAGGTCAGTTTTTTAGCGTTAAGGATTTTAAAAATATTGAGTGTCATTTGCTTAATCCCATGTTCTAACTTCTAAATATTTCACGCCCAGCAAAAGACCTATCATCAGCGCTGCGAGTAAAAAACAGGCTTGTGAAAAGTCGTAACCAGGAATTTGTTCGTGGTAACGAATTGGTTTTTTCTCTTTTTGATTAATGTCAGCAATCGCTGCGGCTAATGATTTAGGGTCATCTGCTTCATAGGCATGAAATGGCGAGGTCAGTGTTTTGAAAAACTCATTTAATTCAATTTGCGGTGGCAATACTGCGTCCTCTGGTGGAACGTAGCTCGTATCAAAAATACTTAAGCCACCTGGTTGGCGTAAGACAATCCAATATAAGCCTATGTGCAAGCGGTCTAGCCAATCGCGGATTTTTTGTTGAGTATCCGCATCAATACGGCCACCACCATCTGAAAGCAAAATCATGGCACGCGAGCCTGAGTCTGGTACCTTGTCAAAAAGCCCTGCGCCGCTAGTAATGCCGCTACCAATATTAGTTTGAAATAGCGCATTGCCCGCAGTGGCTTGCACAGCGGCTAAGATAGCCTCACGGTTTTCGGTGAGTGGTAGCACATACATGGCTGAGTTACTAAATGTAATCATGCCGAACATGTCGTTTTGGCGTGATTTAACAAATTGCGTAATTAAGCGGCTAGCCGCGACTGATTTGGTTTCAGCGACTTTCCCGTTTGTGTCGCCGCCAGAAAATGGGTCATCCATACTCGCGCTTCGGTCCAGCACCAAAGCGATTTGAGCGCCTACACCAATACGCTCTATGCTTTGTTGTTGGCTGTGCGGACTTGCTAAACCTAGCACAATGAAGAGCAGGGCTAAAACCGCTAATACCTTAAGTAATATGCCAATTAAGTCGGATAATCTGTCCTTGGGTAACATCGCAACCCATGAGTAGCGCTGGGTAAACGCGCGATCTAGGACTAAAGGCAAGAACGCAAGCGGCAATAACCAAAGCGCCCAGGGCGAGTTAAAGAAAATAGGAATATTCATGCCGCGTTAAGCTTTCTTTTGCTTCGCTGGTTTAAGGCCACGTTCGCAATCGCGACATTGTTTGCAAAATTTCTTCAGCCAAGCAAGTGTGTTTTTGTCATGAATTGCTGTGCTTTGTGTGTCGAAGAATACTTGATGCGACAGCGCAAAGAACTCATTAAGCTCTGATTCAATGCTTTTAAAACTCGGTGAGTGAGCCAAGAATACGGCCATATTGTCGGTAAATACGCTGTATTTTGCGGTCGTATTAATCGCTTTGTGTACGCTTGATAAAGCTGTTTTGAGCTGCTCAGGGTCTTTTGCTGAAAGTTTACGCAATTGACGAGAAGCTTGTGCAAATGGACGGCCCATTAGCGGTAGCCATGCGCGTGAACCTAAAATATATAGCAAGCCTAATAGGCTCAACCCAAGCACAACCAAGCAAGCCACCAACTTTTGTTTTTCAGGATATGGTTGTAATAAGATAGGCTGTCTTAATGGGCTCATGTCATCTTCAATTTTGACAGCGCCAAACACAGCCATCGGTGAAATTCTGAAATAAAACTCAGGGATTTTATATTGCACTAAACCGTCTTTAGCTTCTTCAGTAGCAGGGCCTTCAAATTTCACAACTTCAGCAGGCAAGATAGCAGGCTTTACCACAGGCGCTGTAGTAAATACTTGATATGCGAGTTTAATGACGTAGGTTGTTGTGTCACGATTTTCTTTTGTACTATGGCTGATTTTACGGAGCTCAATACCAGAAACTTGGCCTTTGTAGCGGTGTTCATAGCCAACGATAGGCAAGGTTGTTTCAATAAGCTTGTATGGTTTTTTAACTTCCAGCGTAATGGTGCGATCTAAGATGTCGCCCATCAAGAAGCCCACGTTACGAGCTGGATCTACCTTGCTTAGTTTGACGATGCCTTCAGGAATTTCTGGTGATGGTTCGTCATTGGCTGTCGCTACAAAGCAAGTACTTAACATCAAAAGTAGGCTTAAAAAGCCGATGCGGATTGGTGTAATTAATTTATTCATTAAGCAATTCATTATTAGGCCGCCACAAATTGGTGAAAGTATTCGGTTAATGCATCGGCATCAAAATCGCCCTCTACAAAGAAAGGCGCCATATCAAACTTCATAAACAAAGCTTCAATCTCAGCACGTCTTGCTTCAAAGCTAGCGACGATATTGGCACGCATATCCTTACGCAAGAACAAGGTACGTTTTTCGCCTGATTCGCAGTCGGTGACGCTAGTGATGCCAAATTCAGGTAGGTTTTTGTACTCAGATGAGTCCCAAAGCACCACAGGGACAACGTGATGTTGCATTAGCAGTGAGAGTGAATCTTCAATCTCGTTCATCGGCATATGGAAGTCTGAAATCAAAAAGATGAGTGAGCGTTCGCGAGGTAAAAAGCGAATGACGTCATTTAAGCCGGCGCTACCAACTTGATCTGGTTCAAAGTTTTTAAGGGCAGAAGTTAACTCCAATGCTTGGTGCGATCTAAAAGATTGCGTGCATAGCCAGTCTTCACGAACAACATCATCAAATCCAATAAAGCCAAATGGGTCACTGTTGTGTGTTGCAGACATGGCAATCGCACTCGCAATTTTGCTAGTTAAGGCTACTTTGCTTTGTTTGCTACCAAAATTCATTGAGCCAGATAAATCTGCAATTGCAAAAACAGGCGTCGCACTTTTTTGATTAAAAATGCGCACATACACTTGCTCTAGCGGGTCGCGTATGGTTTGGCGAATATCAATGCGGCGTGGGTCAGGATATGAAAGTAGGGTGGTGTGACCACGAAACTCCATGCCCATGCCACGCTGCGTACTTGCATGACTACCAGAGTGACGTCCGCGTGAACGCCAACTGATGTGGTAGCTAAACTCTTTTATCTCGTTATGCATGAAGGCGCTTCGAAGGCAAATTAAGGCGCAGCAACTGCATTCACGATGCCTGTTAGCAATTCGCGAGCAATTTCTGTGCGGCGCATTTCGTAGACAGGGCTAAATACCAAGCGATGCGCCACTGTTGAGTGAAATACTGCATGGATATCTTCCGGCAATACTGAATCGCGATTGCTGAGCCAAGCATTCACACGTGCTGCGCGCATCAGCATACTCATGCCGCGAGGGCTGGCGCCTGATAAGACTAAGCGGTTCATGTCTACACCACTTACTTTAACGCCATAAGCTGTTGGAGTTTTGGTCGCGCGCCATAAATTAAGTGCGTATTGACGCAGTGTAGGTGTGGCTTCGATTTTGGCTTGAAGTAATGCTGAGAATGCGTTTAATTGGTCGAATTGCAAAACATCTGCTTGAATGGTGTCTACCAAAGCATCCACGTTGTGAAACTTAGTATCAAAAACTAAAGATTCCATGATGGCATTGTCATCAGGCACCACGATAGGAATTTCCATCATAAAACGGTCGCGCGCTGCAGATGGGATTTCGAACGTTTCTTCTTTTTCAACTTGGTTGCGGTCTGCGAATACCAACATGTGTGGAAAATGATATTCCTTGTTAAAAGCAGACAATGTACGTTCAGCCATCACACGCAGTAACAATGAGTGAACTTGTGGACGCGCTCGGTTAATTTCATTGAAGAAGAATACTGAAAGATTCTCGCCAGACATGAGCAACGGACCTGGGCTTACATGCGGTTTGCCATCCTCTCCTAAGTAGGTGTGATAAACCAAATCGTTTGGCATCAAGTCAATCGTACCTTCGATACGTTGATAACCACCGCCGATACAACGTGTAAATGCACGAAGCAGCGTTGTTTTACCTACGCCGACATCACCCTCAAGCAATACGTGACCACGCGAGAAAATCGCTGTCGTAATCAAGCGAATAGGTGTTTGCTGACCTACCACGACTTTGTTGATTTCTGTTTCTAGTTTTTGCGCATGTTCGCGCATGTCGGTCAGTTGTTTGTCGCTCATGGACTTGTCCCGTAAGAAAGTTAATGAAAATGAATAATAAGAAATAAATTTGTAACAAATAGTAACGGAGATTTAGCATGGTGTAAACAGATCTGTATACCCTTTAATTTTATTCATAAATGACATTAGGGCTTTCACTTAAATGATTTTCCAGCGAAAATAGCGTTAATTCTGAAAATACTAGGTTAATAGAATGCAAAAAAAGAATAGCTTTACCTACGAAGAACTATTGTCTTGTGGCCGTGGTGAGATGTTTGGTGCGGGCAATGCACAGTTGCCTTTGCCACCAATGTTGATGTTCGACCGCATTGTTTCCATCACTGAAGAAGGCGGCAAATATGGCCAAGGCCAAATTATTGCTGAGCTAGATGTGAAGCCGGATTTATGGTTCTTTGGCTGTCACTTCCAGGGCGACCCAGTGATGCCAGGCTGTTTGGGCTTAGATGCCATGTGGCAATTAGTAGGCTTCTACCTAGGCTGGAAAGGCGGCCCTGGTCGCGGTCGTGCATTAGGTGCTGGCGAAGTTAAATTTAGCGGTCAAGTATTGCCTACAGGTAAAAAAGTGACTTACTACATCGATTTAAAACGTGTGATTATGCGTAAATTGGTAATGGGTATTGCTGATGCGCGTATGGAATTAGATGGCCGTGAAATTTACGTGGCTAATGATTTACGTGTTGGTTTGTTTACAAGTACAGATAATTTCTAAAATTACAAAAATAAACTAGTTCGGGAGAACAGTATTATGCGTCGTGTCGTCGTTACTGGCATGGGAATTGTGTCTAGCTTAGGCAATAATGTAGCTGAAGTAAAAGACAGTCTTTATGAAGGCCGCTCAGGCATTACATTCCAACCAGAGTATGTTGAGATGGGCTTGCGCTCACACGTAGCTGGTTCGATTAAAAACCTCAATTTAGAAGAGTTAATAGATCGCAAATTAATGCGGTTTATGGCCAAGGGCCATGCTTATGCTTGGCTTGCGATGCAAGAAGCGATTGCTGATGCTGCTTTGCCTGAAGAGATGGTTTCGAATGTTCGCACAGGTTTGATTGTTGGTGCGGGTGGTGCATCTCATGAAAGTATTTTAGAAGGTATTGATACGCTCCGTGAAAAAGGCGTGCGTCGTGTTGGACCCTATATGGTCACAAAAGCAATGGCAAGTGGCGTTTCTGCATGTTTGGCAACGGGCGCTAAAATTAAAGGTGTGAATTACGGTATCAGCTCAGCTTGTTCAACGAGCGCACACTGTATTGGTGCTGGTGTTGAGCAAATTCAATTGGGTAAACAAGATATTGTATTTGCTGGTGGTGCAGAAGAAGAGCATTGGACTTTGTCTTTTATGTTTGATGCGATGGGAGCACTTTCAAGCAAATACAACGAAACACCCAACAAGGCTTCACGTACTTATGACGCAGACCGCGATGGTTTTGTAATTTCTGGAGGTGGTGGTATTTTAGTTCTGGAAGAATATGAACACGCAAAAGCCCGTGGCGCAAAAATATACGCTGAAGTGGTTGGGTACGGCGCAACTTCTGATGGTTACGACATGGTAGCACCAAGCGGTGAGGGTGCTGAGCGTTGTATGAAGCTGGCAATTGAAGGCGTAGGTAAGATTGATTACATCAACACGCACGGAACAAGTACGCCAGTAGGTGATACTAAAGAATTGGAGGCGATTCGTGCGGTGTTTGGCAATAGTGAAACGGCGATTGCTTCAACCAAATCACTTTCAGGCCATGCGCTCGGTGCGGCTGGTGTGAACGAGGCGATTTACACGCTTATTATGATGAAAAATAACTTCATTGCGGCTTCTGCCAATATTGAAAATCTAGATCCAGCGGCTGAAGGTATGAACATTGTTCGCAAGCGGATTGATAACGTTAAAATTGAAACAGCGCTTTCAAATAGCTTTGGTTTCGGTGGAACGAATGCAACTTTAACGCTTTCAACTAAAAACTTATAACCAATTGTATTTGTTAAATAAAAAAAGCCACCAACTGGTGGATTTTTTACGTCTAATGGCTTTGTCTTTCTTTTGCAATGACTTCGGTGTTTTTTACAATCTTAAGTAAGTCATTTTCATCGATGTCCATTAACTCATGATGTTGCCTAAGCGCTGCTTCGACATCGTTAAGAGTGATTTCAAGATGATCATCCGTTTTATAGGGCTTTTGTGTGAGTTTGTGTGGATAGTCATGACCAGAAAATTGATGATAAATGATTGCAAACATTACTAGAGCGACCGAATTAACTAGCACAGGTGTTATCACGAAGTGATAGCCTAAATCTCTGATGCTTGAGTCTCCTAGTACTGCGGTTAATGCAATTGCTCCACTAGGTGGGTGGAGGCAGCGTAAGCGCATCATGATTGCAATCGCTATCCCAGCAGAAAGAGCTGAAGCGATAATTGGGGATGCAATTAAATAAGCAGATGTCACTCCAACGATTGCTGCAACAAAATTGCCTCCAATTACAGACCATGGCTGAGCCAATGGACTTGCAGGCATCACAAATAATAAAACTGCTGAAGCACCCATAGGTGCAATTAACCAAGGATTGTGAGCCCCTTGTATGGTCAAGCTCAAATAGGCTGTAACAAGGACTCCTAAAATAGCACCAAGTGGCGCTAGCCAATAGTCCAGAGTGTTTATGACCATTTTTGATGGGATAAATCGTTTTAGCCAACAATTGAGGCTTCTCATGTGAAATCCTTTTCAATAAAAGACCAAGCAACAAATCTGCTTTGTTTTTGACCTTGTGACATCTCAACGACTTTTATTTTCTTAGTGCCAATAGCTTTGAGTGCGCGTTCGATTTTGGGTAAGTTAGTTGCTTTTGAAACCAATGAGGTAAACCAGCGACACTGGTTTTTATATAGAACACTTTCTTCAATCATACGATTAATAAAACCAAGCTCGCCACCTTCACAAAATAACTCTGCACCTTGCCCGCCAAAATTGAGTTTTGTGACTATTGTTTTTGCTAGATGTTTTCCAGCGTTTTTAGCTAACCCATTAATTTTACGTTGTGTTCCAGCCTGTGCTTCTTCCAGTGAAGCATGAAAAGGTGGATTGCACATGCTGAAATCAAAGACATCATTTGTATTAATGATATCTTTGAGAATTTGATTTTCGTTAGTTTGTAATCTGAATTGAATGGCCGCACTTAAGCCATTTGCATCCACAATAACTTGAGCATTTTTAATTGCGCTCGCATTTATATCCGCCCCAATAAAATCCCAGCCATACTCACGATGTCCAATGAGTGGATAAATTGCATTTGCACCTACGCCTATGTCCAAGCCTCTTATTTTTTTGTTTTTATCAGGCGCAAGTAAATCAGCCATGTAGTGAATGTAGTCAGCTCGGCCTGGAATAGGTGGGCAAAGAAATTGATCGGGAATATTCCAATCCGCGATTTGATAGTGATGCGCTAAAAGGGCTTGGTTCAGAACTTTAACGGCTTTAGGGTTTGCAAAGTCAATCGTTAAGTCGTTATAAGCATTTGGTTTTACGAATTTTTTCAGTGCTGGATTTGAGAGTGATAATTCAGCTAAGTCGTAGCGGCCTTTATGTTTGTTTCTCGGATGCATTGATAAGAGATGTGTTTATAAAATGAGGGCTGCGGCTACTTTGCGGCCCTCGGCCATGAGGATGTTATACGTTCTACAAGCAGCGTCGGTGGTCATGCATTCCACAGGGATGTTAGATTCAGTTAGTGCTTGAATAAGGTGTGGACGAATAAAACGATGCGTTGAGCCTGTCCCTAATAAAACCACTTCAGGCTGATGAGCTAATAAACATTCAAAATGCGCCTGATTTAAGTTGTCAAAATCGCTTGCAGACCAATCCAGCAAAAGCTCGTCAGGAAGCACAACCAAGCTTTGCGGGTAGACTAGATTGTTAATAGATATCCAATCCTGGCTATAGCCTGTAATGAGCTGTTTGCCAGCGGCTTGGGTTAAATGTAACTTCATCTTAAATTCTCATGTTGAATTGGCTGAATCCTTAGGCCTGAAAATCGCTTGATTCATTGCCTGATATGGCCTTCGCGGGTAAGATAACACATTTTTCTGCTTAGGTTTTTGCCGTGCAACCTTTACTCAAATCTTCCAAGCTTAATAATGTGTGCTACGACATTCGTGGGCCAGTATTGGCGCGCGCAAAAAAGATGGAAGAAGATGGTCATCGCATCATCAAATTGAACATTGGCAATCCTGCGCCATTTGGTTTTGAAGCGCCTGAAGAGATCCTTCAAGACGTGATTCGCAATATGGATCAGGCGTCTGGCTATACAGACTCTAAAGGTCTATTTGCTGCGCGTAAAGCCATTATGCATTACACACAACAAAAGAATATTGATGGTGTAACGATAGACGATATCATTATTGGTAATGGGGTTTCAGAGCTCATCGTGATGGCGATGCAAGGTTTGCTTAATAATGGGGACCAAGTCTTGGTGCCCGCGCCAGATTATCCTTTGTGGACTGCCGCTGTGAATTTAGCTGGCGGCACAGCACGGCACTACGTGTGTGATGAGGCTTCTGGTTGGTTGCCGGACTTAAAAGATATTGAATCAAAAATCACTGCCAATACGCGTGGTATTGTGATTATTAATCCAAACAATCCAACAGGCGCTTTATATCCTGATGAGATTTTGCACGGCATTATCGAAATCGCCCGCCATCACAATTTAGTGATTTTCGCTGATGAGATCTACGACAAAGTCTTGTATGACGGTAATACCCATACTTCAATTGCATCGCTTGCAGATGATGTGCTGTTTGTGACATTTAATGGCTTGTCTAAAAACTATCGTACTTGCGGATATCGCGCTGGTTGGTTGATTATTTCTGGTGAAAAGAAACACGCTAAAGATTACATCGAAGGCTTGAATATGCTTGCTTCGATGCGTTTGTGTGCCAACGTGCCGGGTCAGTTGGGTATTCAAACAGCATTGGGCGGCTATCAAAGTATTGATGATTTGGTTTCGCCAGATGGGCGGTTGTGTAAACAGCGTGATTTAGCATACGACATGCTTACGTCCATCCCTGGGGTAACTTGTTCTAAACCAGCGGCGGCAATGTATTTATTCCCTAAGCTTGATCCCAAAATGTACCCAATCGAGGATGACCAACAGTTTATTCTTGATTTGCTCTTGGAAGAAAAAGTTTTATTGGTGCAGGGCTCTGGTTTTAATTGGAAAACGCCTGACCATTTCCGCGTCGTGTTCTTACCTAATGTGGATGATTTAAAAGAAGCGATTACTCGAATTGCACGCTTCTTGGATCAATATAGAAAACAACACGGCACTAAGTAACAAAAGCCATATAACAAAAAACAGTATAAGAATCGTTAACGAAAGTATATGAACAGTATGAAATCATTAAAAGTTGGTTTGCTTGGTATCGGCACAGTGGGCGGTGGAACGTACGCAGTATTAACACGTAATCAAGAAGCAATTTCGCGTCGTGCCGGCCGCAAAATTGAAGTTGTAAAAGTCGCAGACCGCAACCTTGAACTTGCAAAGAAATTGACTAACGGCCAAGTTGAAGTCACTGATGATGTGTTTTCTGTGGTGACTGACCCGAACGTAGATGTGGTGGTTGAGCTAATTGGTGGTTACACACTGGCTAAGGATGTTGTGTTAAAAGCCATTGAACACGGTAAGCATGTGGTGACAGCCAATAAAGCTTTGATTGCTTTGCACGGTAATGAGATTTTTGCAGCAGCAAAAGCTAAAGGCGTGATTGTGGCTTTTGAAGCAGGTGTAGCAGGTGGGATTCCAATCATTAAAGCACTACGTGAAGGCTTGGTGGCCAACAAGATTGAATGGATTGCGGGCATTATTAACGGTACTACGAACTTTATTTTGACGGAAATGCGTGACAAAGGCCTAGCGTTTGCTGATGTGCTAGGCGAAGCACAGCGGTTAGGTTATGCAGAGGCCGACCCAACATTTGACGTAGAAGGTATCGATGCCGCTCATAAGTTAATGATTATGTCTGCGATAGGCTTTGGGATTCCTATGCAGTTCGATAAAGTCTATACCGAGGGCATTACTAAGCTTGAGAGCAAGGATATTCGTTACGCGGAAGAGCTTGGTTATCGCGTGAAATTATTAGGCATTACTAAACATAGTGGCAACGGTATTGAGATTCGTGTGCATCCAACTTTAATTCCTGAAAAGCGTTTAATTGCCAATGTGGATGGAGCCATGAATGCCGTGGTAGTGAAGGGTGATGCAGTAGGTCCTACGCTTTATTACGGCGCTGGTGCTGGCGCAGAGCCAACAGGAAGTTCAGTGATTGCTGATTTGGTTGATGTTGCACGTATGCAAAACACAAGCATTGAAGAGCGTGTGCCTTACTTGGCTTATCACGACACAACTTCAACGGCAAACACGCCTATTTTGCCTATCGGGGAAATAAGTACCGCTTATTACTTGCGTATGCGTGCCTTGGATAAGCCTGGTGTATTGGCTGAGGTGACGAAGATTTTAGGTGACAGACAAATCTCTATTGATGCAATGATGCAAAAAGAACCGCAAGATGGTGAGACTGAAGCGGATATTGTGATTCTGACGCATATCACGGTTGAGAAAAATATGAATGCGGCAATTCAAGCGATTGAAGCCTTACCAGCGATTGATGGCGCTGTGGTCAAATTGCGTATGGAAGAATTAAACAAATGAAATACATCAGTACCCGCGGTCAGTCGCCAGCTTTAAGTTTTAGCGAAATATTATTGGGTGGTTTAGCGCCTGATGGTGGCTTGTATTTGCCAGAAAACTATCCACAATTTAGCGATGCTGATTTAAGCGAAATGCGTGGCATGAACTATCGTGATTTAGCGTTCACGATTTTAAGTCGTTTAATTGATGAGCAAGATATTCCAGCGCAAGATTTACGTACTATAGTTGATAAGACTTATCGCGCTGAGGTTTATTGCTATACACGACAAGGTCAAAATGCTGAAGACATCACGCCAACGCTTAAACTAGAAAATAATCTTTATTTGTTATCTCTTTCCAATGGCCCAACTTTGGCTTTCAAAGACATGGCGATGCAGTTGCTTGGTAATTTGTTTGAATACGTACTTGCTAAAAAGGGCGAGACCACCAATATTTTAGGTGCGACCTCTGGTGATACTGGCTCTGCCGCTGAATACGCTATGCGTGGCAAAAAAGGTGTGAGCGTGTTTATGCTTTCACCACACCAAAAAATGAGTCGATTCCAAGCGGCGCAGATGTTTAGTCTGCAAGATAAAAACATTTTCAATATCGCTGTGAAAGGCGTGTTTGATGATGCGCAAGATATCGTAAAAGCTGTGTCTAATGATCATGCTTTCAAAGCTGCCAACAAAATTGGCGCAGTCAATTCAATCAACTGGGCCCGTGTTGCAGCTCAGGTGGTTTATTACTTCAAAGGTTATTTTGCTGTGACGCAAAACAATCACCAAAAAGTCAGCTTTGCAGTGCCATCAGGTAATTTTGGCAATGTCTGTGCAGGCCATATTGCACGCATGATGGGCTTGCCGATTGATAAGCTAGTTGTAGCTACTAATGAGAATGACGTGCTTGATGAGTTTTTCAAAACAGGCGTGTATCGTCCACGTGGTTCAGCTAATACTTATCACACATCTAGCCCCTCAATGGATATTAGCAAAGCCTCAAACTTTGAGCGTTTTGTATTCGACTTGGTTGACCGTGATGCATCTAAAGTACGTGATCTGTGGTCATCAGTGGATGCGGGCGGTGCTTTTGATATTAAGCAAGCCGGCCTATTTGAAAAAATTCCAGCCTACGGTTTCGTATCCGGCAGCAGCAATCACAGTCATCGCATGAATACTATCCGTGAGGCTCAGTCTAAATATGGAGTTGTAATTGATACGCATACTGCCGATGGCTTGAAAGTCGCTTTAGAGCAACGCGATGTAAATACGCCGATGTTGGTGTTGGAAACGGCATTGCCTGCTAAGTTTGAAGATGCGATTGTTGAAGCGCTAGGTCATGCCCCAGAGCGCCCAGCGCCTTTGGAAGGCATTGAGAATCTTCCACAACGCTTTGAAGTGATGAATGCGAATGTGGATGAAGTAAAAGCCTATTTAGTCGCTAATACCTAAGTCTTTAGACGGAGTCATTATGAAACAATATCAAGACCTAGTGCGCCATGTCCTGACACATGGCAACAAAAAAGAAGACCGCACTGGCACAGGGACTGTTTCTGTTTTTGGCTATCAAATGCGTTTTGATTTAAATGCAGGCTTTCCATTACTTACGACTAAAAAAGTTCATCTAAAATCTATCATTCATGAACTGCTCTGGTTCTTGCAAGGCAGTACTAACATTGCCTATCTCAAAGAAAATGGTGTGCGTATTTGGGATGAATGGGCGGATGAAAATGGCAATTTAGGCCCTGTTTATGGCTACCAATGGCGCAATTGGCCCAAGCCAGATGGAACACATATCGACCAGATTACTCAAGTCGTGAATATGATTAAAAACAATCCTGATTCACGTCGTTTAATTGTTTCAGCTTGGAACGTGGCAGATGTTGACCAAATGAAATTGCCGCCATGCCATGCCTTCTTTCAGTTTTATGTAGCAGATGGAAAATTAAGCTGTCAGCTTTACCAGCGCAGTGCAGATATCTTTTTAGGCGTGCCATTTAATATTGCATCCTATGCCTTGCTCACTATGATGGTCGCGCAAGTTTGTGGATTAAAGCTCGGTGATTTCGTCCACACATTGGGTGATGCGCATATCTATAGCAATCATTTTGAACAAGTGAATGAGCAACTCACGCGCGATCTGCGTGCTTTGCCAACCATGCACATCAATCCTAATGTGACAGATATTTTCGATTTCAAATTTGAAGACTTCACGCTAGAAGGCTACGATCCTCATCCGCCAATTAAAGGCCTTGTTGCGGTTTAGTATGGCATGTTTGTCTTTAATCGTTGCGATTGCTAAAAACCGCGTCATTGGGGTTAACAACACCCTACCTTGGCATTTACCAGAAGACCTCAAGCGATTCCGTGCTTTAACCACAGGCCATCACATTATTATGGGTCGTAAGACTTACGACTCGCTTGGTCGTTTGTTGCCAGGTCGTACAACAGTCATCGTGACGCGCAATCCAGATTACAAGGTTGAGGGTGCGATTGTCGTGCATAGCCTTGAGGCTGCAATTACAGCTTGTGGTGACGATAATGAAGCATTCTTGATTGGTGGTGCGGAGCTTTATAAAGATGGCTTAAAGCTAGCGAATAAGTTATATATAACTGAAATCGACGCAGAATATGAAGGCGATGCTTTTTTCCCAGAGTTTGAAGCATCTCAATGGCTTGCAGGCCAGCGTGAATCGCATCAAGCAGAGAATGGCTTGGGTTTTAGTTATATCACTTATCAGCGGGGTTAATAGCCTGATTTCACATTAAAGTAAAAGGCGCTTAAAGTTTAAGCGCCTTTTACTTTCCAATCTCTAATATACAAGTCTATTCCGCTACGCAGTCGACGTAGTACATGGCTTTACCATCCACGACTTGTTTCACCAAGCCGTGAACATCAGTTTCAAAGCCAGGGAAGCGTTCGTTAAACTCGCGTGCAAATTTGAGATAGTTGACGATAATTGCATTGAACTGTTCGCCAGGAATCAACAGTGGAATGCCTGGAGGGTAAGGGGTTAGCAATACAGCAGTAATGCGATCTTCTAGCTCATCAATTAATACACGGTCAATCTCACGGTGTGCCATTTTTGCAAATGCATCAGTCGGTTTCATGGCTGGAACCATGTTAGATAGATACATTTCTGTGGTTAGACGCGCCACGTCATTCTTTTTGTAGATTTCATGGATTTGTGTACATAAATCTTTTAAACCTGTGCGCTCATAGCGAGGATATTTTGCAGCAAACTCTGGCAATACTTTCCATAGCGGTTGGTTCTTGTCGTAGTCGTCTTTGAATTGTTGAAGTGCCGCCACCATAGTGTTCCAACGGCCTTTGGTAATGCCGATGGTGAACATGATGAAGAATGAATAAAGACCAGTTTTTTCAACAATCACGCCGTGCTCTGCAAGGTATTTAGTGACGATGGCTGCTGGAATCCCAAACTCATCAGAGAAGTCACCATCCACGTCCAAACCTGGTGTAATGATGGTTGCTTTAATCGGGTCCAGCATGTTGAAGCCTTCGGCAAGGTTGCCGAAGCCGTGCCAGCGCTCGTTTGCTTTAAGCATCCAAGCCTCACGCTCTTCAATACCTTCTTCTGAAAGGTCATTCGGCCCCCAAACCTTAAACCACCAGTCAGCACCCCATTCTTCATCCACTTTGCGCATCGCGCGGCGGAAGTCTAATGCTTCCATGATGGATTCTTCAACCAGCACAGTCCCGCCCGGTGCTTCCATCATTGCAGCGGCAACGTCGCAGCTAGCAATAATTGAGTATTGTGGGCTAGTTGATGTGTGCATCAAGTAGGCTTCGTTAAATACGTCACGGTCTAATTGAATGCCATCTGCATCTTGCACTAAGATTTGAGAGGCTTGGCTCAAGCCAGCTAATAATTTATGAGTTGATTGCGTTGAAAAAATCATCGACTCTTTACAACGAGGGCGGTCTGCGCCAATGGCGTGGTAATCCCCATAGAAGTCATGGAATGTAGCGTGAGGTAACCATGCTTCATCGAAATGTAGCGTATCAATCTTGCCATCTAACATTTCTTTGATTTCTTCAACGTTATAAAGCACGCCGTCATACGTTGATTGGGTAATCGTGAGTACGCGTGGTTTTGCGTTTTTATCCGTTGCAAATGGGTTGGCTTCAATTTTTTTCTTGATGTTTTCCCACTCAAATTCCGCTTTGGGAATCGGTCCGATAATGCCGAAATGGTTGCGAGTTGGCATCAAGAACACTGGGATAGCGCCCGTCATAATAATCGAGTGCAGTACTGACTTATGACAGTTACGGTCAACCACTACGATGTCGCCAGGAGCGACAGTTGAGTTCCAAACAATCTTGTTTGATGTTGATGTCCCATTGGTGACGAAATACAGGTGGTCGCAGTTGTAAATGCGCGCTGCATTACGCTCTGACGCAGCAACAGGACCTGTATGGTCAAGCAATTGGCCAAGTTCATCTACTGCGTTACAAACGTCGGCGCGTAGCATGTTTTCACCAAAGAATTGGTGAAACATTTGTCCCACAGGTGACTTCAAGAATGCCACTCCGCCAGAGTGACCAGGGCAGTGCCATGAATAAGAGCCATCAGCGGCGTAATGTGTTAGTGCTTTAAAGAATGGCGGCGGTAAGCTATCCAAATAAGCTTTAGCTTCACGGATAATTAAACGCGCCACAAACTCGGGTGTATCTTCATTCATGTGAATAAAGCCATGTAACTCACGTAGTACATCATTTGGAATATGGCGTGAAGTCCGTGTTTCACCGTGCAAGAAAATAGGGATTTCTTCATTGCGGTAACGGATTTCCGTTACGAATGTACGTAACTGATCAATTGCTTCTGGTTTTTCCTCAACGATTTCTTCATCATCAATTGACAAAATAAAGGCTGATGCACGACTTTGTTGTTGTGCAAAAGAGGTTAGATCGCCATAACTAGTGACGCCCAACACTTCAAAACCCTCTTCTTCAATGGCTTTTGCAAGTACACGAATGCCTAAGCCTGAAGAGTTTTCAGAACGGAAGTCTTCGTCGATGATAACAATAGGAAATCTAAATTTCATTGAGTAACCTTATTCTAACGCCTAGATTTTAGGCAATGTTACGCCGACTTGGCCTTGATATTTACCGCCACGGTCTTTATAACTTGTTTCGCAAACGTCATCAGCATCTGCTTCAAAGAACAACACTTGTGCACAACCTTCGTTCGCATAGATTTTTGCTGGTAGTGGAGTGGTATTGCTAAACTCTAGCGTTACATAGCCTTCCCATTCTGGTTCGAATGGGGTGACGTTAACGATGATGCCGCAACGTGCATAAGTTGATTTACCTAAACAAACGGTTAAAACATTGCGAGGGATCCTGAAGTACTCAACGGTTCGCGCAAGTGCGAATGAATTAGGTGGAATGATGCAGTAATCTGCATTCACTTCTACAAATGAGTTTGGATCAAAGTTTTTTGGATCAACAATCGTGCTGTTGAGGTTGGTGAATAGCTTAAATTCTTTTGAGCAGCGAATGTCGTAGCCATAGCTCGAAGTGCCGTATGAAACCATGCGTTCACCAGCCGCATTCATTTTGACTTGTTTAGGCTCAAACGGCTCAATCATGCCGTGTTGTTCAGCCATGCGGCGTATCCACTTATCCGATTTAATGCTCATTTTTCACTCAACCATTCATTAAAAAACAAAAATAACAAAATTAAAATGCCCACGCATTATGCCATTTTACTGGCAAATCGCGCAGGCATTTTGTAATGGATAAAGGTCAGTTTAGTGCTCGTCGCCACCTAGCTCAATGCTGTAACGCCAGAACTGATCTTCCGCTTCAAAAATCACGCTAGACTCTTTAGGATCACGGTCGCCAGCGCGGTATTGGTGCAAAGGTGTTTTGTCATTTGCCCAAGCATTCACGATTTGGTCAACCAGGCGCCATTGGGCTTCAACTTCGCTGATGTGTAGATACTGTGAAGGGTCCCCCTCCATCAAGTTAAGCATCAATGTTTCGTATGAGTCGATGGTCTCATCACCTTGTTGACGTTGTGGACCATCAATGCTCATGGTGCGAGTAGCGATATCTAAACCTGGAATCTTTGATTCCATCTCAATTTTTACGCACTCACGCGGTTGAATATTGATGATCAGCCAGTTGTGATGTTGGCCATCTTTCAATTCAATGGGTGATTGTTTAAAACGAATGGCAATCGCAGTGTTTCCTTCATGCATACGTTTGCCTGTACGAACATAGAAAGGAACGCCTTTCCAACGAGGATTATCAATAAATAACTTAACGGCTGCATAAGTTTCTGTGAAGCTTGTATCGCCGAGACCATCACGTTTTATTTCCTCTAAATAGCCAGGAACATTTTCACCATGGCCATCACCTACACAAACACGACCTGCGGCATACTGCGCGCGGAATACTTGTTTGTTGAAATTATTTAAGTCGATTGGACGAATGGATTCCAACACCTTAATTTTCTCAGCACGGATGCTATCTGGCGTGAGGTCTTTTGGTTTTTCCATTGCGACCAAAGCTAAAGTTTGTAGTAAGTGACTTTGGAACATGTCACGAAGGGCACCAGTGGCATCGTAGAAAGTGGTTCGTTCGCCAACGCCTAATGTCTCATTATTAGTGATTTGAACGTGGTCGATGTGACCGCTATTCCAAAGCGGCTCAAAAATTGCATTGGTAAAGCGAGTCAGCATAATGTTTTGAATCGCTGATTTACCAAGGTAATGGTCAATTCGGTAAATTTGACTTTCTTTTAAGTGCTTAGTGATTTTTGATTGCAAATCTTGGGCGCTTGCTAAGTCTGTGCCAAATGGCTTTTCAATTAATACGCGGCGCCAATATTTGCTTTCGTCTAATAAGCCAACGCCTGATAGTTGCTCAACAACTGGTGCGAAGTCAGTAGGACGAACAGATAAAAAGTATGCTAAGTTCTGTGGAAACACTTTCTCATCGCTAAGTCTGTCACGCATTTTTTCGAACGCATTAGGATCTGTTGGGGGGTTAGCGTGGTAATGATTGCGATTTAGAAAACGCTCAAATACTTGCTTGTCGTAGCCATTTTTAAATTTAGCGTCCAACATCCCCTTGATTTCTTTGTGCCAATCTTCTCGCGCAACGTCACCGCGACCTACAGATAAAATCGCCATGTGGTCTGGCAAACGGCCAGCAGCATCCAAACGGAAAAGGCCTGGAATTAGTTTTAGGCGAGATAGGTTGCCGCTAGCGCCAAATAAAACAAGGGTACAAGGATCAATTTGTTTGCTCATTACTTCAAGTTTCCTAAGGTTTTGGTATTGATAAGCGGCCAATCTCATGTTGGCCGCAATGGTCTGTTTAGTTATTGATGATGATTAGTCGTTGACTGACTTAACAAAGTGACCGCCAAAGCCATTGCGCATCATGGATAGCAATTTGTAGCTATAGCCGGTTGCGTCTTGGCTTCTGAAGCGGGCTTGCAGGGCGAGGGTAAGTACCGGGGCAGCAACCCCTTGTTCAACTGACTCCATCACTGTCCAGCGACCTTCACCTGAGTCCGCCACATAAGGAGCAACAGCAGAAAGCTCTTGGTCTTCCTTCAATGCGTCAGCAGTTAAATCCAATAACCAGCTACGCACTACTGAACCATGACGCCATAGCTCTGTGACTTGAGCTAAGTCTAAATTGAAATCAGTTTTGCCTTTTAGTAAATCCAAGCCTTCAGCCATGGCTTGCATCATGCCGTATTCAATACCGTTATGAATCATCTTTGTAAAATGGCCTGAACCAATTGGGCCAACATGAGCCCAGCCATTTTCTTTAGATGGAGCAAGCGCAATGAGGATAGGTTCTACTGCTTTTGCGACTTCAGGAGTTGCCCCTACCATTAAGCAGTAACCGTTTTCCAAGCCCCAGATGCCACCGGATGTGCCAGCATCCATAAAGCCGATGCCGCGTTCTGCAAGCCAAGCACCACGTCGTTGACTGTCTTTGTAATTTGAATTGCCGCCATCAATAATGATGTCGCCTTTAGCAAGTATCTCAGCGAGATTTTGAATTTGAATTTCTGTGGGCTCACCGCTTGGCAACATTAGCCATACAATCCGTTTCTCGCCACTTTCGCCAAGTTTAGAAACTGCATCAGCGACTGAGCTTGATGCAATCATGCCTTCTGTTTCTACTAACTTATTTACGACATCTACACTTCTATCGTATCCGACGACTTCAATACCACTGCGAAGCAAGCGAGTCGTCATATTGCCACCCATCTTGCCTAAACCTATCATTGCTAGTTTCATTCATTTTCCTTGGTTAGGATATAGTCTGCCATCGTCCTTTTGGGTAAGATGGCGGCCTAAATTGATTTATTAAAATAAGTCTGCAATTATAACGTGAAGGCTTTGCATGATGCAAAACACAAACCAAGAAAATTTCCCAGAAAAAATGCAAGAAAAAACAAGACAAGTTAGCCGTTGGCACAAGTTTGAAACACAAGAAGCAATTAACCAAGCCACATTAAACCGAATTTTAGCCGCCGCAAACGAAGCGATTGCTAATCGAGGTAGTTTCTCTATAGTGCTTGCAGGCGGTTCAACGCCTAAGAGTGTTTATGCTTTGCTAAAAGATGCAAAAGCCGATTGGGCACATTGGCATATTTATCACAATGATGACCGCTGTTTGCCAGTGGATAGTCCTGAGCGCAACAGTTTGATGGCGCGCACCACATGGCTTGACCATGTGGCCATTCCCGCCAATCAAATCCACGATATTCCTGCAGAGTTAGGGAATGTTGAAGGCGCTAGAGCTTATACAAAAACGCTGGCTGGCGTTCCTCAATTTGATTTGGTTTTACTAGGTTTGGGTGAGGATGGTCATACAGCAAGCTTATTCCCTGATCAGCCAGTTGATAATTCATCTGATGCGGTACCTGTATTTGATGCACCAAAACCACCCGCAGAACGTATAACTGTTAGTCAGCAACGTTTAAGCAATACAAGAGAAGTGATTTTCTTGGTCACGGGAGCTGGCAAGCAAGAGGCGGTGAATAATTGGCGAAATGGGCATGCTATTCCGGCAACATTGATTTCCCCTGAGAATGGCGTAGATGTTTATTGCTTTGGCGTGAAGTTTTAAGCTGAAGATCTAACTTAAGCCTCTAAGCAAAAAGCTCCGAACTCTAGGGGCTTTTTGCTTGCACACGTTGAATCAAGTGTTCTGAATCACAATATTTGGGAATTTACTGCTGTGGTCTAGCGCAAGTTGAGATAGCTTAGAGGCAGTCTTTCTAGCGATCTGTTTATAAATACCAGCGATTTGACTGCTAGGCTCACTAATCACGGTTGGCTTGCCGCCGTCCGATTGTTCACGAATTTTAATGTCAAGTGGCAAACTACCAAGTAAATCTACTTTGTAGTCTCTACACATTGCCTCACCGCCACCTGCGCCAAAAATATGTTCTTCATGTCCGCATTTTGAGCAAATGTGTGTGCTCATGTTTTCAACGATTCCTAGAATTGGAATGCCAACTTTCTCAAACATTTTGAGCCCTTTGCGAGCATCTAATAGGGCGATGTCTTGAGGCGTGGTTACAATAATGGCGCCAGTAACTGGTACCTTTTGTGACAGTGTTAGTTGAATATCGCCAGTGCCTGGTGGCAAGTCTACAATTAAATAATCGAGGTCTTTCCAGCGTGTGTCGCGGAGGAGTTGCTCTAAAGCGCCTGTTACCATGGGGCCACGCCATACCATAGGTGTATCCACATCCACCAAGAATCCTATTGACATGGCTTGAATGCCGTGTGCTTGCATTGGCTCTATGCTTTTGCCGTCAGCGCTGTCTGGTCGACCTGAGATCCCAAGCATTTGAGGTTGGCTAGGGCCGTAAATATCAGCATCTAAAATCCCAACGTTAGCGCCTTCTTCAGCTAGGGCGAGGGCAATATTGACGGCAGTGGTCGATTTGCCGACGCCACCTTTGCCAGACGCCACAGCAATAATGTTTTTAACGTTTGGAATAAGCGGTACCCCACGCTGCGCGCTATGCGGCACAATGTGGCTACCAATATTGATCGATATGCTGCCGATGCCAGCCATCGTTTTTAGTTTATTCTCAACGAGCATTTTAATATCGTTTAATACGCTCTTAGCTGGGTAACCCAACACGATATCTAATGAGACATCATTTCCTTTGGTTTGAATATTCTTCGCTGATTTGCTAGTGATGAAGTCCTCGTCTGTATTAGGGTCTATCAATGTTTTGAGGGTGTTTTGAACGTCTAATTCCGAAACTGGCATTGAGTTTTCCTTGCAATAATTCTTGAGTAAAAGATTAAGGTAATTTTAACGCATGTGAAAGCGCCCGTCATTTGTTAAAATGGACGTATTCGAACAATTTATAAATAGATTGAAATTCATGAGCCGTAAAATTCTGGTCACTTCAGCACTTCCTTATGCCAATGGCAGTATCCATTTAGGGCATTTGGTTGAATATATTCAAACTGATATTTGGGTGCGCTTTCAGAAAATGCAAGGTAATACCGTACATTATGTTTGCGCTGATGACACTCATGGCACACCGATTATGTTGCGTGCAGAAAAAGAAGGCATTACACCAGAAGCCTTGATTGCAAAGGTGCATAAGGAGCATTACGCTGATTTTTCAGAGTTTTTAGTTGAGTTTGATAATTACTATTCAACCAATTCACCGGAGAATAAAGAGTTAGCAAGTGGCATTTACAAGACGCTAAAAGCTAACGGCAAAATTGCAACTAAGACCATTGAACAGTTTTATGATCCAGTCAAAAACATGTTTTTACCAGACCGCTTTATTAAAGGCGAATGTCCTAAGTGTCATGCTAAAGACCAATATGGCGATTCCTGTGAAGTTTGCGGCGCGACTTATAACCCAACTGAACTGATTAATCCATTCTCTGCTGTTTCTGGTGCAGCCCCTGTGCGAAAAGAAACTGAGCATTACTTCTTTAAGCTTTCCGAGTGTAGCGACTTCTTACGCGGTTGGACACGCTCTGGCACGCTTCAACAAGAAGCCGCCAATAAAATGAATGAGTGGATCGGTGAGGCGGGCGAGAATAAGCTGTCAGATTGGGATATCTCCCGTGATGCACCATATTTTGGTTTTGAAATTCCAGATGCGCCAGGCAAGTATTTCTATGTTTGGTTAGATGCGCCAATTGGTTACATGGCGAGCTTTAAAAATCTTTGTGCTAAAAACGGCTTAGATTTTGATGAGTATTGGAAAGCTGATTCTAAAACGGAGCTTTATCATTTTATTGGTAAAGACATTTTGTATTTCCACGCTTTGTTCTGGCCTGCAACCCTTGAGTACTCTGGCTATCGTAAACCAACGCAAATTTTCTCGCATGGGTTCTTAACAGTCAATGGCGAAAAGATGTCTAAGTCTCGCGGTACTTTCATTACCGCCCGGAGTTATTTAGACCACATTAAAAATCCTGAATATTTACGCTATTACTATGCCGCTAAACTAAACGGCAGTATGGAAGATATTGATTTGAATTTAGAAGACTTTGTGGCACGGGTGAATAGCGACTTGGTGGGTAAGTACATCAATATTGCGAGTCGGACTGCGGGGTTTATTAATAAGCGGTTTGCAGGCAAATTAGTTCTTGCGAACAATCATGCCGTTGTAGAAACAATTAAAAAATCTGCGCCTGAAATTGCTAAAGCTTATGAAGCACGTGATTACAGTCGTGCACTTCGTGAAATTATGCGTTTGGCGGATTTGGCTAATGCGGATGTTGCAGAAGCGGCGCCTTGGGTTGTCGCTAAGCAAGAGGGTGATGAAGCGCAAGCTAAACTTCATGCCGATTGTTCAAGTGCACTTGAAATGTTCCGTTTGCTAACGCTTTACTTAAAACCAGCATTGCCGGATTTGGCAGCTAATATTGAACGCTTCTTGAATATTGCACCACTTACATGGGTTAGCGTGAATGATTCATTTGCCGATGGCCATGCAATTAACGAATACAGCCACTTAATTACCAGAATTGATCCGAAACATATTGAAGCCATGACTGAAGCTAATAAAGAAAGTTTGCAACAATCATCTCCTGCAGTTGCCAATGTTGCACTTGGAGTATCTGAAACCGCAGGCGACTATATCTCGATTGATGATTTTACGAAAGTGGATTTGCGTATCGCCAAAATCGTTAATGCTGAACATGTGGAAGGTGCTGAAAAGCTCTTGCGTTTGAGTTTGGATATCGGCGAGGACAATCCTCGACAAGTATTTGCAGGCATTAAATCCGCTTACGATCCTGCGAATTTGGTCGGTCGTTTAACCGTTATGGTGGCCAACCTTGCGCCGCGCAAGATGAAATTTGGTATGTCTGAGGGCATGGTATTAGCGGCAAGTGATGAGCGTGGTGGTCCATTTATTTTGTCACCAGATGCGGGTGCTGAAGCGGGTATGCGGGTTAAGTAAAACAGTTCTATAAAAACTCGTAACTTGAGCTGCCCCAAAAAATTGCAGATTAGCCTGGGTTAAGCGATAAGGATTTCTTCATTTATTTTTTTAAGTGTTTCGAGTGGGTTTTTAGACTTTGTTATGGGGCGACCAATCACTAAGTAGCTTGAACCTAATGCCAAAGCTTGGCTTGGCGTCACCACGCGAGATTGGTCATCAAGTGCTGCATCGGCAGGGCGGATGCCTGGTGTCACTAGACAAAATTTTTCACCGAATGCTTTTCTCAAGATTGGTGCTTCTTGCGCAGAACACACAACACCATCCAGCCCTGATTTTTGAGTGAGAGTGGCTAGACTGAGCACTTGGTCGGAAAGGGCACCAGTCACGCCAATTTCATTGAGCATTTGTTGATTCATGCTGGTGAGAACCGTCACGGCGATAAGTATTGGTTTTGCGCCTGAGCGTTCAACCCCCTCGCGCGCGGCTTCCATCATGGCACTTCCGCCAGATGCGTGAACATTGAGCATCCACACACCTAGTCGACTGGCAGCTTCACAAGCTTTTGCAACGGTGGTTGGGATATCGTGAAATTTTAAATCTAAAAATACGCCAAAGCCTTTCGCAATAAGTCCTTCAACTAGATGAGGGCCTGCCGCAGTAAATAATTCTTTGCCCACTTTTAAACGGCATAGGGCAGGGTCAAGTTGCTCAACAAACTTGAGCGCGTCTTGCGAATTCGCAAAATCTAGCGCGATAACAATTTTTGGATCGAGTGTCGTTTGAATCATGTTGCAGTTTCTTTAGGTTCGGCTGGTAGGGATTCCCATGCATTGCAGGCTGGGCATTGCCAGTGGAAGTTACGGGCCTTAAAGCCACATTGGTCGCAATAATAAGCACTGCGGTTGCCTATCGCGTAGCGAATGGTTTGATGCATTAAGCTGATATCACTGTTGGCAATGTTGCTTTGCAAGCCTCGTGCTTTCAATAATTGATCAAGTGTTTGTAAGCTAGGTTTTCTTTCTAAATCATTAAGTGCAAGATTTGCCGCCGCATCTGCACCTTGTTCAGTTAGTGTGATTTCAAACACGACAGATAGCAGTGATGGAAGTTTGTAATTTTGGAAGTATTGTCTGAGTAATTCAATGCCTTCATCAAGTTCACCCAACTCACGATAGCTATTGAGAAGTTTATTGGCTACCATACCTAGGCACTCTGGTTTTTGGAACTCAACGCGCTTCCAGAAGCTGATAGCTAGTTTGTGCGCTTTCGTGCTGGCTTCCATGTCGCCGAGCATAATATTTGCTCTCACGCAGTTTTTGTTAGCATCTATCGCCATCTCAAGCTCGTGGCGTGCCGTGTGGGCATCTTGGTCTAAGATGGATTTAATCGCCATTTCACAATAGAACTGTGCAACTTCTTTGCGAAATGATACGCCAGAAACGCGTTCAAGTTCAGTGGCTGTTTTAATCGCCCGTTGCCATTCGCGTTCACGAATGAAAATCTCTAATAAGGCACGTAAAGCTGGTTGTTTGTATCGGCTATCATCTAGGCCGCTAAACAATTCTTCTGCGCGATCATACAGGCCTGCTTTTAAATAATCTTGAGCAAGTTCTGCTTTAATTGCTTTGCGCTGGTCGCTTGGTAATTCTTTACGGTCCAATAAGTTTAGATGTAAGTTGATGGCGCGGTCGACTTCACCGCTGCGGCGAAAAAGACTACCTAAAGCGAAATGTAATTCTAGAGACTCAGCATTGGCTTGAGCCGCTTCAATAAACGCCTCAATGGCTTTATCGTGCTGGTCTGTGATGAGGAAATTTAGGCCCTTGAAATAGGCGGCAGGCAAGCTAGTTGATTCAGCGAGTAATTGTTTGATGTCGATGCGCGCCGCTATCCAACCAAGTGCAAAAAATAAGGGGATAGCTATGAGCCACCAATATTCAAAATCCATTATTGAGCGCCTTGATGGTTTTCTACTAAAAGGGTTGACCCCATTGTTTTGTAAATAACTTGCATGACATAGATTTTACTGGGGCTGGGTAAAAAGGGCTAGGTAAAAATGATATAAAAAAACGGTAGTTTCCTTATCTGATGATTTGGAAACTACCGTTTTTGAGGTCTCAACCAACATTAAAGTTGATTGATGTGAAGCTTAGACTAAATCAACGCGCTCGCGTAACTCTTTACCAGCTTTAAAGTGAGGTACATGCTTAGCAGGCACTTCAACTTTGCTACCAGTTTTTGGATTGCGACCAAGGCGTGGTGGACGATAGTTAAGACTGAAGCTACCAAAGCCACGAATTTCGATACGCTCGCCAGCTGCTAAATTGTCCGTCATTGAGTCAAGGATGGCTTTTACTGAAAGTTCAGCATCCTTGACAACAAGTTGAGGAAAGCGTGCAGCCAAGTTAAGAATGAGCTCAGATTTTGTCATGGCTTTCTACCTTATTCGTTGTTTTTGCTATCAAGTTTAGCTTTAAGCAATGCGCCTAGGTTAGTAGTGCCTGCTGTTGCTGCGCCATCATCAGGCACTTGAGCAGCTTCTTTAGCTTTAGCTGATTTAGCTTTAGGTTTCGCTTCAGTTTTTTCTTCTGAAGATGTGCCACCTGAAGGATCAGCAGTAAGTTGTTTAACGCCTAATGAGATGCGCTCTTTTTCAACATCAATGCTTAATACCAAAGCTTCTAACTCGTCGCCTTTTTTGAAGTTACGAATTGCTTCTTCGCCAGTTTGAGTCCATGAAAGGTCTGATAAGTGAACTAGACCATCAATACCACCTGGCAAGCCAATGAATACACCAAAATCAGTGATAGATTTGATTTGACCACTAACTTTGTCAGATTTTTTATGACTTGCTGCAAAATCGTCCCATGGGTTTGTTTGGCATTGTTTCATGCCTAATGACAAGCGACGACGATCTTCATCGATCTCAAGGATCATCACTTCAACTTCGTCGCCTAATTGAGCGATTTTAGCTGGGTGGACGTTCTTGTTAGTCCAATCCATTTCTGAAACGTGAACAAGACCTTCGATACCTGGTTCGATTTCAACGAAAGCACCGTAGTCAGTCAAGTTAGTTACCTTACCGAACAAACGTGTGTTTGCTGGGTAACGGCGGCTTAATGCAACCCATGGATCATCGCCCAATTGTTTGATACCAAGAGAAACACGGTTTTTGTCTTGATCGAATTTAAGGATTTTTGCTTCAACTTCTTCACCAACAGTCAACACCTCAGATGGATGTTTAACACGGCGCCATGCCAAGTCGGTAATGTGTAGCAAGCCATCAATGCCGCCCAAGTCAACGAATGCACCGTAGTCAGTGATATTTTTAACGATACCCTTAACAACTGCGCCTTCTTTCAATGAACCCATTAATGCTTCGCGATCAGCACCCATGCTGTCTTCTAGAACAGCGCGGCGTGAAACCACAACGTTGTTACGTTTGCGGTCTAGCTTGATAACTTTGAAATCCCATTCTTTATTTTCGAATGGTGTAGTGTCCTTAACAGGGCGTAAGTCAACCAATGAGCCTGGCAAGAATGCGCGGATGCCGTTAACCATTACGGTCAAACCACCTTTAACGCGACCATTTACCATACCCTTGATAATGCGAGCTTCATTCATCGCTTCTTCAAGATCTAGCCATGCTGCTAGACGTTTCGCTTTTTCGCGTGATAATTTTGTCGAGCCATAACCATCTTCCAATGATTCGATGCATACTTTAACGAAGTCGCCAACTTGGACTTCCATTTCGCCACGGTCATTTAAGAATTCAGTTGCGTCAATCACGCTCTCAGATTTGAGGCCTGCATTCACTACAACAAAATCAGAATCGATAGAAACAACTTCCGCGGTGATCACTTCACCAGAGCGCATCTCTTGACGTGCAAGACTTTCTTCGAATAACGCTGCGAAACTTTCGCCCATAGAGGCGGTTGAGGTTGAAACTTTAGCCATTAAAAAGGTACCTAAATAATCCCACCGTGCAGTGGGGTAAATTAAAAAAATCGCGAGTTTTAGAGACTCGGATGCCTAAAAATTAAAACAGACCGGAATTTTACAATAAAACAATCATTTAATTAAGTATTTTTTGGATTTTTTGTTAAATCACTAGAAAAAATATTTGCGATTTGCAGTGTGGATGATCTTGTTTGTGTATCCCGCATGGGGGATTTAATCTTGATGAGTGCTTGCGATGTGCATTAATGCTTGGTTTACAGCTTGCTCGATGTTGAGATGGCTTGTTTCTAAAAGGCTGGCATCAGTCGCTTGTTGTAAAGGTGCAACACTGCGCTGGCTATCGCGAGCATCTCGATCTTGAAGGTCTTTTAAAATGGCCTGATAATCCGCCTCAAGGCCCTTATTAATCAGTTGCTTGTATCTTCTTTCAGCCCGTACTTCAGCGCTAGCAGTTAAAAAGATTTTTGTTTTTGCGTCAGGGAAAATGACTGTGGCCATATCGCGTCCGTCGGCAACTAATCCCGGTGCCTTGCGGAAACTGTGTTGCAAGTCAACTAATGCAAGCCTTACCAAAGGATGCGCTGCAACTTTCGATGCACCTTGCCCCATTTGTTCAGTCCGTATCTTCTCGCTCACATTTACATCGTTTAGATAAATCTCACCATGTTCAAACTTAATGCTTAGTTGAGGAACAAGTTTGGCAACATCTTGTTCAACTTGCCAATCAATGCTTTGTTCAAAAGCTGCCAAAGCAACGATGCGATAGAGCGCACCAGAATCTAAATAATGATAACCAAGTTTCTCAGCAACGATTTGAGCAATGGTGCCTTTGCCAGAAGCTGATGGCCCATCAATCGCAATAACGGGAATAGGATTTAAATTCATATTATTGAATGATTGTTGCAAAGCGTTCAAAGTAATCAGGAAAGGTCTTACCTACGCATTTTGGGTCATTAATGACGATAGGCACGCCGCCCAAGCTTACCAATGAAAAACACATCGCCATGCGGTGGTCGTCGTAGGTATCAATCACTGCATTTGGCGTGAGTTTTTCGGGTGGCATAATGCGGATGTAATCAGAACCTTCTTCAACAATAGCCCCGACTTTGCGAAGCTCTGTTGCCATCGCGCTAATGCGGTCTGTTTCTTTAACGCGCCAACTGGCGATATTGCGTAAGGTTGTTGTGCCGTCAGCAAATAAAGCCAAAATTGCAAGCGTCATTGCGGCATCTGGGATGTGATTGCAGTCTAGATCGATTGCCTTCAGCTTGCCTGTAGCTGCTTTAACAACAATACTGTTAGTACCATATTCAATTGTCGCGCCCATTTTCACGATTTCATTAGCAAACTTGATATCGCCTTGAATACTATCGGATGTAACGCCTTCGATTTTCAGTCCATTTGCATCTGCCGCAATTGCGCCGGCAGCAAGGAAATAAGATGCTGATGAGGCATCACCTTCTACATAAATCTCTTTTGGGCTTTGATATTGGCTATTGGCGGGAATGTTAAAACGTTCCCAACCATCACGTTGCACGACAACACCAAAACGGCGGATCAAATTAAGCGTGATTTCAATGTAAGGTTTTGAAATCAGCTCACCGACAACTTCAATCGTGAAAGCTTGGCCAGTAAGTGGCAGTGCCATTAGAAGAGCAGTTAAAAACTGACTGGAAACATCACCACGAATTTTGATTGGGCTTGAAGAGGCAATGCTCGCAGGCGAGATTTTAAGTGGCGGGTAGCCGTCATTACCCAAGTATTCAATATTGGCACCAGCTTGGCGAAGTGCATCTACCAAATCCCCAATTGGACGTTCATGCATACGCGCAATACCAGAAAGCGTGAAATCGCCTTGTGATAAAGCTAATGCCGCAGTGAGTGGTCTAAAAGCGGTGCCCGCATTGCCCAAAAATAGATCTGCTTGTTTAACGGAAAGCTTGCCGTCATTGCCTGTAACACGCCAGTCATTCTCACCAATTTTTTCAAGCGGAATGCCTAATTTTTCTAGCGCTTCCAACATTCTCGCGGTGTCGTCAGAAGCCAATAAATCGCGAATTTCTGTAACGCCATTTGAAAAAGCCGCGAGCAACAGAGTTCTGTTTGAGATGCTCTTCGAGCCAGGCAATTTAATTGTTCCGCCAACTTGAGCGGCTGGTTTTAATATAATTGATTCCATCACAATTTATGATTTCTCTGGTGAGTTTTCTCGTTCTTTTTGCCAAGCTAGGCGAGCTTGACTCGCATGCTCAAACATAGCCTGTAAGCCTTGACTATCTTCGCTTTTTAATAAATTCTGCAATGAAGATATTTCACTTTGATAGGCCTCTAGTTCATTCATTAATGCGGTTTTATTGGCTAAGCTGATGTCACGCCACATTTCGGGTGAGCTACCAGCAATCCGCGTGAAATCTCTGAACCCGCTGGCGGCAAAATCAAAGAGCTGTTTTGCGTTGGGTCTGTTAGCTAAATTATTCACCAAAGCAAACGCTAATAAGTGTGGTAAATGACTGACAGCTGCAAAGATTTGGTCATGCGCTTGGGCTGTCATTTCACTTACATTTGCGCCAGTGATTTGCCATAGCTCGCGCACAAGCTTAATGGCTTCTGCTGAGGTATTTTCGTTAGGTGTAAGCACTACATTTTTGCCAATGAATAAGTCATTCTTAGCCGCTGTAACGCCGCTTTTTTCTGCGCCAGCAATTGGATGAGCGCCTACAAATTGGCTAAGAAAGTGTTGTGGATTTTTGGCTTGTCTTGAAGCATTAATCACATATTGTTCGATGTCTGATTTTGTACTTCCAGCATCCGTAACGACGGCATTTTGACCAAGATGGGGAATGATTGCTTCTAAAATTTTTGGCGTTTGAGCAACTGGTGTTGCTATCAAGACTAAGTCAGCATCAGTAACTGCTTTTGCGACATTCGATTCTGCTTCATCAATGACACCTAAATGGAGCGCTAATTTAAGGTTCTCAAGATTGCGACCGACGCCCACAATTTTAGGTGCCGCCACTGTTTTTTTGAGTGCGAGCGCAAGTGAGCCGCCAATGAGCCCAACACCAAAAATGACGATTTTATTCAAGTGTATTGCTTTGAAGATTATTAAAGCTGGAATTGTAGCATCGACAAGCTGGCCTTGTCTGATTTATGGCCTTTTTAAAGCTAGTTGTGTTTTATCTTTTGCCATTCGCCATCAATCAACGCTTCTTGCGGACCAAACTTTTTTTTGTAGACCATTTTGCGGCTGTCTTTTATCCAGTAACCTAAATACAGATAAGGCAATTGTAGCTCTTTACACCAATCGATCAGCCACATAATACTGTAGGTGCCATAGCTAGCCTTGGTATCTTTGCTGTCGTAAAACGTATAAACCGCAGAGATGCCATCCTCAATGATATCGATCACACTCACAATCTTAAGTGCGCTATCCAAAGTGAATGAGATAAAGAGGCTATCGACATTGCTTTGGACTAAAAAATTACGGTATTGCTCAGCGGTTTCTTCTTGCTCATTGCCTTCGTGACGAGCGATTTGGTATGCTTTATAAAGCTCAAAATGTGCTTCATCAAAAGTCAGTTTGGAAACCCTCGCATCTAAATTTTGATGTTGTTTGTAAGCCCGCTTTTGGCTTCTGCTTGATTGAAAGTCAGCCACTGGTAGCCGCACGGGAGTGCAGGCGTTGCAGTTTTCACAATGTGGGCGATAGACAAACTTTCCACTCCGTCTAAAGCCCTGTTTGATAAGACCACTATATTGATGACTATCGACCAAGTGTTGTGGCGTGGCGATTAGAGATTGGGCTAGTTTGGTCGGCAAATATCCGCAAGCATAGGGTGCTGTGACGTAGAACTGAATTTTCTGCAGTGCTGAATCGGCTGGGCTCGTCATATCAATTCATTTAGTTTAGACATAAATTCAGTGCGATTGATTTCTTTAGCGCCCAAAGATGCTAGATGTTTCGTATTCATCTGGCAATCAATCATCCCAATTCCTTTAATTTTTAAATAATCTACCATGTGTGCAAACGCTATTTTTGAGGCATCTGTCACATGGTGAAACATTGATTCACCATAGAACATCTTATTGATAAGGATGCCGTATAAGCCACCAACTAAAGTGTTATCTATCCATGTTTCAGCGCAGTGCGCATAACCCAATTGATGAAGCTCACAATAGGCATCGATAATGTCCAAGGTAATCCAAGTCCCATCTTGGTCTGGGCGACTGGTCTCTGCGCAAGATTCCATCACCTTGCGAAAGTTGGTATTAAATTTTACTTCGTAATCATTTTTTTTTAAGCGTTTGGCAAGCGATTTAGAAACTTTAAAATCCTGCGGAAAAAGAACCATGCGTGGGTCAGGGCTCCACCAAAGCACAGGCTCACCTTCGCTAAACCAAGGAAAAATACCAGAGCTATAAGCTTTTAATAGACGTTCGCTTGATAAGTCGCCACCTATGGCTAACAAGCCATTAGGCTCAGTTAAGGCTTCACAGATATCTGGGAAGGGCGTGTCATGATCTAGCGCGGACACTTTGCCAGTTGGGAATTGGTAGTAATTACCTTGCAATTGAGCAATCTCGTTCAGTTTTTAGATGAGCATCCAAGCCGCCATCCCAGCCATCAACAAGTCCTCTATGATGGTGATGGTCGACATAGGTAATTCGAACACTGTGCCTAGGCAGGCACATCTGATTTTTTGATTATTCATCACGGCTCGAATCACGCCTAAACTGGAGAATCCCATGATAACAAGAGTCGCAGTGTTGGTGATTTGTGTTGATAAGCCTAATAAATATGCTAGTCCTAGTGCCAGTTCAATAAATGGATAAATAAAGCCATAGGCCGTGCTACGCATGGCGAGTAAGTCGTACATTGCATAGCTACTGGCGAAGGCTTTGAGATTTAGCATTTTGAAGAATGAAAATACTAAAAAGAAGCCTGCCATAAAATGCATCATCCAGCGTTCAGTATTGAAAGTTTCTTGCGCGATGTTGATGGCTAGGGTGGTTATGAGAATGTAGCCAACGATTAAAAATAATGGCTGGTAAGTTGCTAACCAAGGTTTCTTGTCGATTGTGATCACTGGCGCATCATCTATTTGCGTTGCGATTAACTTAGATGCTTTGTACTCGCCAACAGATTTCAGAGCTTGATTGATTTGTGCAATGGTTGCGCTTGTATTTATAAGCGTGGCGACAGGTGGGTTGAGCGAAACAGCAACTTTTTTAGCAAGCGGATTAAGCGTGGTAGTTACTTTTTTTACGCAGCTATTACAATGCATGCCTGAAATTGATAGTTCGGTCGTTTTTTCTGAATACTTCATATTGACTAACCTACACAATAAAGCATTTAGTTTATACCAATTGCGGTAAAGAGGGCTTGGGGTGAAAGACTACTTTTTGGTTGGCTTAATATATTTCTTTTCAAAGTCTTCAATGGTCAACGCTTGGTCATATAAATAACCTTGGCCGTAATCGCAATCAAACTCTTCCAGCCATTTTGCATCTTCTATTTGCTCAACGCCTTCAGCAATTGTTTTGATGGCTAAGTGGGATTAAAGTTTGGAGATGATGTTTAGTCTTGAGAAAACATTTCCTTTGGGCGATATTCATCTCGATTTCGGGTAAAATAGTTTTTTTATTTTTTCAGCTTTTCAGGCCATGTCCCAATCTATGCTCAGTTTGCGCGGTAGCGCGGCGCTATCCTCTTTTAGACTTCAAAAAATCCTTGCGAATTTAAGTCAATCAGCCCCTCAAGTTAATGATGTGCATGCTGACTTTTGGCACTTTGCTTGGAATGAAGGGGAATTAACTGCTGCACAGCTAGATACGCTGACTAAAATTCTCACTTACGGACCACGTATGGCTGAAGAAGCGCCAGTGGGTGAGCTATTTTTGGTGATTCCGCGCCCAGGTACTATTTCACCTTGGGCTTCACGCGCAACTGACATCGCTAAGCATTGTGGCTTGGGAAATATGCAACGTATTGAACGTGGAATTGCTTATTACGTCACTAAGAAAGATGGTTCATTTTTAACCGCAGCGGAAAAGCAAGCGGTGAAAGTGGCTGTGCATGACCGCATGACTGAAGCTGTATTTGCTAGCTTGGATGACGCTGCAAAGCTTTATCATCAAGCCACTCCAGCGCCTTTGTCTAGCGTAGACATTTTGGCTGGGGGCAAAGAGGCGCTTAATCAAGCTAATGCTGATTTGGGTTTGGCGCTTTCTCTCGATGAGGTTGATTACCTCTTAGAAAACTTTACGCGCATTGGTCGCAACCCGACAGACGTTGAATTGATGATGTTTGCACAAGCAAACTCCGAACACTGTCGCCATAAGATTTTTAATGCGGATTGGATTGTTGATGGTGTGGAGCAAGCGCAGTCATTGTTTGGCATGATCCGCAATACGCACAAACTCAACCCAGGTAGCACAGTGGTAGCTTATTCAGATAATGCCTCCATTGTTGCTGGATCAGCCGGTCAAAAAACTAAACGTTTCTATCCGCAAACGGGCGGGGCTTATGGTTTTGTTGAAGAAGAGATGCACTATTTGATGAAAGTGGAAACGCACAATCATCCAACGGCTATTTCGCCTTTTGCTGGGGCAGCCACGGGCGCAGGTGGTGAGATTCGTGATGAGGGTGCAACAGGTAGCGGCTCTAAACCCAAAGCTGGTTTAACTGGCTTCTCAGTTTCAAATTTGAACATTCCAGGTTTTGAACAACCGTGGGAGGGTGCTTATGGCAAGCCTTCACGGACAGCTTCCCCTTTGCAAATCATGATTGATGGCCCACTTGGTGGAGCGGCTTATAACAATGAATTTGGTCGCCCAAATATTGCGGGCTATTTCCGTACTTTTGAATTAGAAGCTGCTGGTGAAATGCGTGGTTATCACAAGCCAATTATGTTGGCGGGTGGCGTGGGTAATATTTCTGCAAAACATTCTAAAAAAAACCCGATTCCAGCAGGCGCGTGCCTTATTCAATTGGGTGGTCCAGCGATGCTGATTGGCTTAGGTGGCGGTGCGGCCTCTAGCATGGATACCGGCTCTAATGCTGAGAATCTGGACTTTGATTCAGTGCAAAGAGGTAATCCAGAGTTGGAGCGTCGCGCACAAGAGGTGATTGACCGCTGTTGGCAATTGGGTGACAAAAATCCCATTTTAAGTATTCATGACGTTGGCGCTGGCGGTATTTCTAACGCATTCCCCGAATTGGTGAACGACGCAGGCGTCGGTGCTGTATTCCAATTACGCGATGTGCATAATGAAGAGCCTGGCATGTCACCACGCGAGCTTTGGAGTAACGAAGCGCAAGAGCGCTATGTGATGGCCGTTTCTAAAGAAAACTTGGCGCTATTTGCTGAAATCTGTGAGCGTGAGCGTTGTCCTTTTGCCGTTGTTGGTGAAGCCACTGAAGAACGCCATTTAACGGTTGCAGATAGCCATTTTGGAAACAAGCCTGTGGATATGGATTTGTCTGTATTGCTTGGTAAGCCGCCAAAAATGCTGCGCGATGTAAATCATGCGACACGTACTTTGCCAGCGTTTGACACTTCAAAAATCGATCTCCAAGATGCTGCAAATCGTGTTCTACGCCTTCCAGGCGTTGCTGATAAAACATTCCTCATTACTATTGGCGATCGCTCTGTTACAGGATTGATTGCACGCGACCAAATGGTGGGTCCTTGGCAAGTGCCCGTGGCTGATGTTGCGGTAACACTTGCGGGCTACCAGACTTATCAAGGTGAAGCTTTTGCGATTGGTGAAAAAGCGCCTTTGGCATTGATTGATGCCCCTGCATCTGGTCGTATGGCAATTGGTGAATCAATCACCAATATTGCAGCAAGCCGCATTAAAGACATTGCTGATTTGAAACTATCTGCAAACTGGATGGCTCCAGCGGGTCACCCAGGAGAAGATGCTGCTTTGTTCGACACAGTTAAAGCTGTTGGTATGGAACTTTGTCCTGCGTTAGGTATTAGTATTCCTGTTGGTAAAGATTCGATGTCGATGAAGACGGTGTGGGAAGATGCCGGCGAGAAAAAAGCTGTGACATCACCGATTTCATTGGTGGTTACAGCTTTTGCTGCTACGCCAGATGCACGTAAAACACTTACACCTCAATTAAGAAAAGATCTTGGCGATACTCAATTAATTTTGATTGATTTGGGCGCAGGTAAAAACCGCATGGGTGGCTCGGCTTTAGCGCAGGTATACGGAGCGGTGGGTAACCAAGCACCTGATGTCGATGATGCAGCGCGTTTGAAGAATTTCTTCACTTCGATTCAAAGCTTGAATGAAGACGGCAAGCTGCTTGCTTACCATGACCGTTCAGATGGTGGTCTGTTCTCAACGCTTGTAGAAATGGCATTTGCGGGGCATTGTGGCTTAAATATTAATCTTGATGGTTTGGCTGGTGATCTGGCAAGTGTGCTTTATAACGAAGAATTAGGTGCTGTTATTCAGGTGCGCGCTGCGGATGCCGATGCGATCGTAGCAAGTCTAAAACAATCATTGCTAAATTGTGTGCATGTCATTGGTGAGGTGACAACTGGGGAGGCCATTGCTATCAAGCAAACAGGTAAGGTTGTATTTGAAGCTTCCCGTGTTGATTTGCATCGTGCTTGGTCTGAAACCACTTATCAAATGCAAAAAATGCGTGATAACCCAGCATGTGCCCAACAAGAATACGACCGTATTTTGGATAAGACTGACGCTGGCTTGCATGCAAAACTGACATTCGACCCTAGCGACAATATTGCTGCGAGCTATATTGCTTCTGGCGCTCGTCCAAAAATGGCGATTTTGCGTGAGCAAGGCGTCAACGGCCAAACTGAAATGGCAGCAGCTTTTGATCGCGCAGGCTTTGCAACATTTGACATTCATATGAGCGATATCATTAGCGGTCGAGTCAGTTTAAAAGACTTCGCCGGCTTTGTGGCTTGTGGTGGTTTCTCTTATGGTGATGTGTTGGGGGCTGGTGAGGGTTGGGCGAAATCTATCTTGTTCAATGCACGCGCTAGAGACGAGTTCTCGGCGTTCTTTGAGCGCCAAGACTCTTTCTCATTGGGTATTTGTAACGGTTGCCAAATGATGAGTAACTTACACAGTATTATTCCTGGTGCTGAGCAATGGCCGCATTTTGTGCGTAATAAATCAGAACAGTTTGAAGCGCGTTTTGCGATGGTCGAAGTGCAAGAGTCACCCTCACTGTTCTTTACAGGTATGGCTGGAAGCCGCATGCCAATTGCCGTTGCACATGGTGAAGGTTTTGCGGAATTTTCTTCAGAATCTGCTGTCAATAGAGTTGTTGCAGATAAACTAGTGAGTATGAAGTTTGTGGATAATGCCGGAATTTCCACTGAAGTGTATCCGTTTAACCCCAATGGATCGCCGCAAGGGATTACTGGTTTAACTACTCAGGATGGACGTTTTAGTATTATGATGCCTCATCCAGAACGTGTTTTCCGTACTGTGCAAAATTCTTGGCACCCAGACACTTGGGGCGAAGATGGTGCTTGGATACGTATGTTTAGAAATGCAAGAAAGTTTATCAATTAATTAAAACAATCAAGTTGGAGAGAAATACATGAAAATGATTAAAGCCTTATTCTTAGCAGCAATTTTACTTTTACCTGTTGCAGCATTTGCGATGGAAGGTGATCAGCAAGTTGAATACACACAAGCATTGCGTGATGGTAATGTGAAAATAGTCAAAAAGTATTTAGATTCTGGTACCGATGTAAATGAGAAATTTTTTGCTTGGTCCGCATTGCAAATTGCTGCGAATCAAAACCAACTAGCCGTTGTGAAATTTTTAGTTGAACGTGGCGCTGAGGTGAATTATGTTCACCCAATGACGAAAATGTCTGCAGGCCAAATGGCTGCTTACGATGGTTACACCGAGTTAGTTAAATACCTTGGCTCCAAAGGTGCTGATTGGAACTTGAAGCTTAAAGGTGATGTATCAATTCTTCGTGTTGTACGTGACACAGGCAACACTAAGATGGTTGACCTTTTGATTTCAATGGGTGCAAAAGATGACGGCTGTAAAGAAGAAAAATGCTTCTAATAAAGTCTTACAAACTCATTGATATGATTTAATATGTCTCCATGAAGATTCAATTAAACACTATCGGAAACCCCCACAAATACTTATTGGTGTTTGTGGGGGTTTTTGTCATCAGCACCAATGTTTATGCTGATGAAAGTACTGTCACTTCGCCACATATTCAAACCCTAGCCGCATCGTGTGCGGCTTGCCATGGCAGTCAGGGAAATAGCGTCGGAGGCACGTCAGTGCTTGCTGGCTTAGATGCTTCGCATTTTACATTACAGATGATGGCGTTTAGAAATGGCAGTCGCAGTTCAACAGTGATGCACAGGCACGCAAAAGGTTTAACAGTTGAAGAGATTAACGATTTAGCCGTTTACTTTTCTCAGCAAAAACGTGTCCCAGCATTAACCCCTCCAAATCAACGATTGGCCGAATAGCATGACGATCGATAGGCGTGACTTTCTAAAAATTGCTGCATCAACGGCGCTAGTTTCTTTTCCGCTAATTTCAAAAGCAGTCGTCAGCCAAGCTAAAGGCCGTGTGGTAGTTGTTGGCGGCGGCTATGCTGGCGCAACAGCAGCAAAATATCTGCGTACTTGGAGCAATGGTGGCTTAGATGTCATCGTGGTCGAACCACGTAGCCAGTTTGTTTCATGCCCTTTGAGTAATTTAGTTTTAGGTGGCAATAAAAACATCAACGACCTTACTTTTGGATACGACCTACTCAAAAGCAATCATGGTATTCAGTGGGTGAGTGATGAAGTGGTCGCGATTGATGCGGCTTCTCGTGTGGTTAAGATGAAGCAGGGCGAGCTTGCTTACGATAGGCTAGTAATAGCGCCTGGTATTGATTTTATGTTTGAGCAATTGCCAATGTTGCAAAGCCCGCAAGCGCAAGAAGTGGTGCCTCACGCTTGGAAAGCGGGCGCGCAAACGGTCAATCTACGGAAACAGCTTGAAAGCATGAAAGACGGCGGCGTGTTTGTCATCAGCATTCCTAAAGCACCATATCGTTGTCCACCAGGGCCATACGAGCGTGTTTGCCAAGTAGCGTTTTATTTAAAAAATCACAAGCCAAACTCTAAAATTATTGTGCTGGATGCCAATGCGGAGATTATCTCTAAAAAAGGCTTGTTTACTAAAGTCTGGGCAGATATGTACGCTGGCATGATTGATTATCGACCTAATAGCAATGTTGTAGATGTTGATGTCGCAGCAAAAACGATCAAAACAGAATTTGAGTCTGTGCAAGCCAATGTGCTGAATGTTATTCCACCGCAACGTGCGGGTAAAATCGCCCAAATTGTTGGCGCTGCGAATGTAGATAAGCGTTGGAGTGAGGTGGATTTCCTTACTTACGAATCTAAAATTGTGCCTAATATCCATATTATTGGCGACTCTGTCTCTGCGGCACTGCCAAAATCAGCGCATATGGCCACCTCGCAAGCACGTGTTTGTGCCAACGCTATTGTTGCGCTGATGAGTGACCAAGCGCCTGATGCGTCGCCTGTATTTGCTAATACTTGTTATAGCTACGTTTCAGACAAAATGGCGATGCATGTTGCCAATGTTTATCGCTATGATGCGACTAAAAAAACCATGGTATCGGCCGAAGGTGGTGGGGTGTCAGATAAGCCATCAGAGCTTGAAGGCAATTACGCACAAGCTTGGGCGAAAAACATTTGGTCAGATGTGCTTACTTAGGTTTTTATTGAGTTATATTAAATGGAAAAGTGTTTTATAAAATTACCATGTTGAACTTCAAAAAAGCGTTATCTGCAGTATTCTTTTTAATCTTCAATAGTTTAGCTATAGCACACGAAATTACGCCAACAAATATCGCCGTTTATATTCAAGGACAAGAATACAATCACCAAATCATGTTGAGAAATTACTCTCAAGATTATTGGTATAGCCAAGGCCCTTTGCTAGAGACTGCGGCACATGATGTCTTAGGGGCTGACTTTTCTGGCGTGGATATGTGCGATGTTCAGCCAGCGGCTGCAAAAGTCGTCGTCTGGCTTCGCCCACGCATGTTTTACAACCCACAAATGCAAACTTTTTATGGCAAAGTCATCGCCGTGACTTATACCGCCGATGGAAAGCCTTTAGCCAATTATGTAGGCGAAGCCGCTAAGCGCGCTTTCTTCGATGTTAAAATCGAGTTGACATTGAGCGATGTCTATCATGCTGCTATGCAAGTAGTTTCAGTCAAAATGAAAGCTGATAATAAGTTTCAAGCCGCGTTAAAAGCGCCATCATTTTCATCGCCTTGTGCAACCGTGAGTGTTTTGCCTGAGCCAAAAATTCAGTTTATGTCATTTCAATAGGGAGTTTTATGCGCATTTCTAAATTATTGCTAACCTTGGTCGCGGTGATTTCTATGACCGCCCAGGCCCACGAAACAAAAAAAATCACAGGCCTAAAAATGCCTGAGTCAGCCATTGCTGCAAGGGATGGTCGTGTGTTTGTTTCGGAGATCGGCGAGTTCGGAAAAGATGGAGACGGCCAAATTACTGTGGTGGATAAAAATGGCGAAACTAAGGTATTTGCACAAGGTTTAGATGACCCTAAAGGCCTTGCGATGGTTGGCAAGGATTTATATGTGGCGGATAACCACCACGTGATTAAAATCACGCCAGATGGCAAAACTTCAGTATTTGCTGCGGCAGAAGCATTCCCTGATGCACCACAATTCTTAAATGACTTAGAGTCCGATGCGGCCGGCAATATTTATGTGAGCGATAGTGGCGACTTAAAAGGCGCTGGCGGTGCGATTTATAAAATTAACCCACAAGGCAAAGTCACCACCATAATCAATGGCAAACAAGATCCACGCGTATTAGCACCTAATGGATTGCTCATGGGTAAAACACCTAACTGCATCATGGTAGTCGATTTCGTGTCTGGGGTTTTATATCGCTTGGATATGAAGAAAAATACCTTGAATGAAGTGGCTAAAGGCTTTGGTGGCGGCGATGGTGTCGTCAAAGGTAAAAAAGACCAGTTCTATGTGAGCGATTGGAAAAACGGCAAAGTGTTTAGCGTGAAGCTAGAAAAAGGCGCAGTTCCAAATGGCGAACTAGTGAAAGAAGGCTTTGCCGCTGCTGCTGATATTGCGCCTAGTGCGGATGGTAAGTTCTTATTGGTGCCAGATATGAAAGCGGGTGAACTGGTCTATTTGCCAGTACATTAATTTATAGTTTTTGAAATGCAAAAGGGCCCTCATAAATGAAGGCCCTTTTTTTGTGCACATGGGGCGCAGCTGCTTGCATTGTGCAATATTCCACAATTAAAAATTATTTAATGACGGTCACTGACTCAATTGTCACTGTTTGCACCGGGACATCGCCACCGTCTGTTGGTAGGTGTGAGATTTTTTCAACCACATCCATGCCTTTGACTACTTTGCCAAACACGGCATAGCCCCATCCGCGTTCTGATTTTTCGGTGTAGTTTAAGAAAGCGTTATTGGCGACGTTAATAAAGAACTGTGATGAAGCTGAATGCGGGTCGTTGGTACGTGCCATAGCGATTGTGCCGATGGTATTTGCTAGGCCATTGTCTGCTTCGTTTTTAATCGGTGCGCGCGTAGTTTTCTCGTTCAAGTTTTTATCCATGCCGCCGCCTTGAATCATAAAGCCAGAAATCACGCGGTGGAAAATAGTGCCATTATAAAAGCCATCGTTGGCATATTTCACAAAGTTAGCCACGGTGTTTGGCGCTTTTTCTTGGTTGAGTTCAACCACAATCAAGCCTTTGTTGGTTTTAATTTCAACAGTTGGTTGAGCGAATACGTTCATGCTTGAAGCGAGTAGTGAAACTAGAGCGCATGCAAGAAGTAGTTTTTTGAATGACATATTAAGTCCTTTAGTGGGTCTATTAAATGGTTGAGAATAAATTAGCAATGCCATCCAGCCCAACATGGTTGAGCGCATAACTGGCTTGGGCTTGTACGATAGGCTTGGCGTGGTAAGCAATCCCAGCGGTGGCTACGCGCATCATAGTGAGGTCGTTCGCGCCATCGCCAATTGCAATGACTTGGTCTGCAGTTAGGCTTAATTCGTCACGTTTTTTTACTAGAAAATCTGCTTTGGCTTGCCCATCAACAATCTCACCCAGCACTTTGCCTGTGAGTTTTCCGTCGACAATTTCAAGTGTATTTGATTCTGCATAATCTAAGCCTAGCTTGGCTTTGACGTGGTTGGCGAAAAATCCAAAGCCACCAGAAACCAGTAGCGTTTTAATGCCATTGGCTTTACAAGCATCTATCCAAATTTGTGCGCCAGGGTTAAGTTCAAGTCTTTCATCAATCACGCGTTGCAGGGCTGATTCTTCAAGACCATTTAGCAAAGCAACGCGACGGGTAAGACTTTCTCTAAACTCAATCTCGCCACGCATCGCGCTTTCAGTGATTTCAGCGACTTTTGGTTTGATGTTCATCATGTCGGCAATTTCATCTATGCATTCAATGTTGATGAGTGTCGAATCCATGTCCATTACAGCGAGTTTGATGTTTTTAAGCGTTTGTTTTTCTGGCACATAGGCACAGTCGATTTTCTCACTCGCGCAAAATGCTTTAACTGCCTCAGAAGCTGTTTCTTGATGGGGTAAGTAATAAGCATGCTCAGCAATTTGAATGAATTGTGAGCCATGCTTGGCATTGCTTAGCAGATGGATATGCATCAAGTGGGGCAACTGAACGGATGGACCTTGAACAACTAAGCGCATATTAAGTTTTGTGGAAAATGAAAAAAGTGCAGATATTATACATGTTCAAAGCGCTCTATTTATCATGGCTTTCATTTCAACTGGGCTGGCGTCTAGCGACGTTTTGCGCGAGAATGTCACTTTAAGCACAATCACACAATATCACCATGAATTTGCATGAATTTCAGGCTAAACAATTACTTCAACGCTATGGCCTAGCGGTACCTATCGGACAAGTCGTTCAATCAGCAGAAGCTGCTGCATCGGCAACAAAAGAAATTGCTGGTGATGCTTGGGTGGTCAAGGCGCAAGTGCACGCTGGTGGCCGCGGTAAAGCGGGTGGTGTGAAGATTGTGAAATCAGCGACTGAAGCACAGTCCGTCGCACATGGCTTGCTGGGTAAACATTTGGTGACCTACCAAAATGCGCCAGATGGTCAACCTGTACATCAATTATTGGTTGAGCAAACCTTGCCAATTGCACGTGAGCTTTATCTATCTATTTTGGTAGATCGCACACTTGAGCGTGTGGTGATGGTAGCTTCTAGTGCGGGCGGTATGGATATCGAAGAAATCGCGGCCACAACTCCGGAAAAAATTCTGCAAGAAGTTTGCGATCCATTAAATGGCTTGGTGGATTTTCAAGCACGTAATTTGGCATTTGCTTTAGATTTAGTCGGCGATCAAATTGCAGCATTCACTAGGTTGGCAAAAGGCTTATACAAATTATTCAAAGAGAATGATTTAGCATTACTTGAAATTAACCCACTGATTGTGACGACTGATGGCAAGCTATTTGCCCTGGATTGTAAAATGAGTGTGGATGACAATGCGCTGTATCGTCAAAAATCATTGGCAGAACAACGTGATTGGAGCCAAGACGATGCGAAAGAAGCAGAGGCGCATCATGCAGGGCTTAACTATATTGCCCTTAACGGCAATATTGGCTGTATGGTCAATGGCGCTGGCTTGGCGATGGCGACTATGGATTTGATTAAGCTTCATGGCGGCGCGCCTGCTAACTTCTTGGATGTAGGCGGTGGTGCAACCGCTGAAACCGTAGCAAAAGCATTTAAGATTATTTTGGCCGATAGCAACGTAAAAGCCATTTTAGTGAATATTTTTGGTGGCATTATGCGATGCGACATTATTGCTGAAGGTATTATCACTGCGGTGAAGGAAGTGGGAATTAAAATTCCTGTGGTGGTGCGTTTGGAAGGTACAAATGTCGAATTGGGTCGAAAAATGTTGAGTGAGAGTGGGCTTTCAATTATTTCTGCTGCTGGTTTGACCGATGCGGCAAAACAAGCAGTTGCCGCAGTAAGCGCGTAAGGTTAGAACATGAGCATATTAGTTAATAAAAATACCAAAGTGTTGTGCCAAGGCTTTACGGGCAAACAAGGCACATTTCATTCAGAACAAGCGTTGGCTTATGGCACCAAAATGGTGGGGGGTGTAACGCCGGGCAAAGGTGGCCAAACCCATTTAAGTTTGCCAGTGTTTAACACGATGCGTGATGCGGTGCGCGAAACAGGTGCTAATGCTTCTGTGATTTACGTTCCACCTCCATTTGCAGCAGATTCTATTTTAGAAGCCTGTGATGCTGGCATTGATTTGATTGTATGCATTACCGAGGGCATTCCTGTATTGGATATGCTGAACGTTAAAGCGGCACTTAAAGCTAATAACGTGAAATTAATTGGTCCGAATTGCCCAGGTGTGATTACCCCAGATGAATGCAAAATCGGCATTATGCCGGGCAGTATTCATTTGCGCGGTAAAGTGGGCGTGGTTTCCCGTTCTGGCACGCTGACCTATGAAGCGGTTAATCAAACGACTGCTTTGGGCTTGGGTCAATCAACTTGCGTAGGAATTGGTGGTGACCCGATTCGTGGCCTTAACTTTGTGGATTGCTTGGAAATGTTCCAAGCTGATCCTGAAACTGAAGCCATTATCATGGTGGGCGAAATCGGTGGAGCGGATGAAGAGGCTGCTGCTGATTTCATCAAACATCATGTGTCTAAGCCTGTGGCTGGTTATATTGCTGGCCAAACTGCGCCCAAAGGTAAGCGCATGGGCCATGCTGGCGCAATTATTTCTGGCGGAAGCGGTAAAGCAGAAGACAAGATTTTAGCTTTAGAAAAAGCGGGCGTAGTTGTAGCGAGCTCTCCAGCAGGTTTGGGCGAAGCAGTTATGGCGGCGATTAAAGCGAAACTAGCAAACTAATGAAATATAACTTGGTAAAAAAATTAGTGCGTTACTTGGCCTTTGTTGCATTGAGTTTTGTCTTGGCTAATATTGCCTTTGCTGAAGAGGATATTCCTTATCTGCTAACTGTTTCAGGCAAAGGCGATCTTGTGACAGTTCGCGCCTTGCTAGAGGGTGGCACGAATCCCAATACGCGGGATCTTGATGCTGTTACCGCACTGATGTATGCCGCACGCAAAGACAAATACGAAGTTGTTAAGGTGTTATTGGATAAGGGGGCGGATCCGAACGCTAAAGATAATAGTGGTTGGACAGCCTTGATGTTGGCTGCTCGTAAGAACTATCTAAAAACAGCTGAAGCTTTACTCAAAAAAGGCGCTGATCCTGCTTTGCGTGACGTTTCTGGTTGGAGTGCGATGGGAATGGCAGCCACTTCTGGTTATTCTGAGATGGTGGGTTTGTTAATTGAGCACGGCATGGATGTGAATACCAAGAGCGATGATGGTAAAAGTGTCTTAATGTATGCCGCTAAGAGCGGTGATGTGCCAACAGTCAAAGTGCTTTTGGCGCATGGTGCGTTGATTGCAGACCGAGATCGTTTGAAGGTTAATGCCCTAATGTATGCCGCACGTGAAGGCAATGTTGCCGCTGTTGAAGCATTGATTGATGCTGGCGCTAAGGTTGATGACTATGACCAAAATAAATGGACGGCCCTTAGTTGGGCGGTGAGAAAGAAAAAAGTTGATGTAGTTCAAACGCTGGTTGCAAAAGGCGCTGATGTTAACCACAACGATGGTGAAGGTACGCCGCCACTGCAAAATGCGGTTTTAAATGGCGATGCGCCGATGGTGGCTTTGCTAATTAAAAGTGGTGCCAATGTCAAAGCCAAAGATCAATATGGGTTGAGTGCATTAGTTTATGCTTTAAAAGGTAAAAGTCCTGAAATCGTTAAGATGATTAAAGATGCAGGTGGCAATTATTAGTCAGTATATGCGATTAGCCATCGCCCAAATCAACTGTACGGTGGGTGATATTGCAGGTAACAGCGATAAGATTGTCGCCGCTGCATCACAAGCTAAAGCCAAAGGTGCATCACTTCTTATCACGCCAGAGTTAGCCTTAACCGGCTACCCCCCAGAAGACCTATTGCTAAGGGAAGATTTCAATCAAGCGAGTGATACCGCTTTGCTTGAGCTTGCTAAAAAGACAAAATCTATTACCGTTCTTGTTGGTCACCCACGTGTTTTTGAAGGCGCATGCTACAACGCTGCTTCAGTGCTGCAAGATGGTAAGGTTATCGCCACTTACCATAAGCAAGCTTTACCTAATCACACAGTATTTGATGAGCTTCGCTATTTCAAAGCGGGCACCGTGCCACTGGTTTTTGAACACCATGGTGTCAAATGCGGTGTGTTAATTTGTGCGGATATTTGGGAAGTAAACCCCGCAAAATTGGCCAAGCAAGCAGGAGCAGAAGTTCTATTGACGCTCAACGCTTCGCCTTACCATATGGAAAAGCAAGATAGCCGTCATGAGGTTGCGCGCCAGAGAGTTCTGGAAACTGGCTTGGCGCTGGTTTATACCAATCTAGTTGGGGGCCAAGATGAACTTGTATTTGATGGAGCTTCTTTTGTTTTAGATAGGTCAGGTGCTCTTGTTCAGCAGTTACCAGCCTTTGAAGAAGCATTGTCATTGGTTGAGGTTGACTGTGCCTCAGGCAATAAAGCGAATCCTAATCTAGCGGAAATTACACCAACCCTTTCGATTGAGGCTTCTGTCTACCAAGCTCTGACTTTAGGCTTAAAAGACTACGTGAGTAAAAATAGATTTAAGGGAGTGGTGCTCGGCCTGTCGGGTGGAATTGATTCCGCTTTGACTCTTGCCGTTGCAGTAGACGCTTTAGGCTCTGAACAAGTGCGAGTTGTGATGATGCCTTCGGAATTTACTGCTGATATGAGCGTGAGTGATGCCCATTTGATGGCGGATATAGTTGGTGTGCGCTACAGCGAATTGCCAATTGGTCCGCTGTTTAACTTGTTTAGAGAAGCGCTCTCAGATGAGTTCGCTGGCTTGGCTTTTGATACCACGGAAGAAAATCTACAAGCGCGTATTCGCGGTATGTTGCTAATGGCATTGTCGAATAAGTTTGGCAGTATTGTGCTCACTACTGGCAACAAGAGCGAGATGGCGGTTGGTTATAGTACGCTTTATGGGGATATGGCAGGCGGCTTTGCTTTACTTAAAGATGTGCCAAAAACATTGGTTTATCAGTTATCAAATTATCGCAACTCAATATCATCAGTTATCCCCGAACGTATTATTACGCGCCCGCCGTCAGCAGAGTTGCGTCACGACCAGAAAGATCAAGATAGCCTGCCAGCCTATGAGATTTTAGATGCGATTATGGAAGCTTACGTTGAGCATGATGCGAGTCATGTAGATATCCTCGCGATGGGATATAGAGCGCAGGATGTGAATCGTGTAACATCCTTAATTGATAGAAACGAATATAAGCGTCGCCAATCACCTATTGGCGTTCGGATTACCCAGCGCGGGTTTGGTAAAGATAGACGTTATCCGATTACTTCAAAGTTCGTACCAAAAGCGTAAAAAATTATTAGATTTTCACCTGAGGGGATATAAATGAAAAAAATCGAAGCTGTGATTAAGCCGTTTAAGTTGGATGAAGTGCGTGAGTCTTTATCTGAAATTGGGGTGAACGGACTTACCGTAACTGAGGTTAAAGGATTTGGTCGTCAAAAAGGCCACACCGAGCTTTATCGTGGCGCTGAATACGTTGTAGATTTCTTGCCTAAGATTAAGGTTGAGTTGGTGGTGGCTGATGATATGGTTGAACCAGCGATGGATGCAATTATCAAAGCTGCGCACACGGGAAAAATTGGCGATGGTAAGATATTCGTCACCAACGTTGAGCAAGTCCTGCGTATTCGTACTGGTGAAACAGGCGAGTCAGCTGTGTAATTTTAATTGATTATTACTGAGGTGCTGGGCTTCTAAAAGCCTAGCCATCTTGCGGATTGATAAAAGACGAAGCTAACAATCCAAGCTAGCATTAAAGACCAAATGATAGAGAGCATCGCAAAGGCCCAGCTTTTTGCTTCATTTTTAAGGGTAATAATCGTTGATAGGCAAGGCGTATAAATGAGCGTAAATAGCATAAAGCTCATCCCTTGTACCCAGTCTAGTTTTTGCGCCATCAGATGCATCAGCGCATCGCCCTGAAGTCCGTAAATCACAGCGAGCGCGCCAATCACAATCTCTTTGGCAACAAAGCCAAAAATCAAAGTAATTGCCAGTTGGCTATCAATGCCAATCGGATTCAACACCACTGAAAAACAATCCCCGATTTTTCCTGCCAAGGTGGCACTACTTGCAGGTGCCGCATCTAAGGGGAAGTGAGTTAGTGCCCAAACCAAAATCACACCTATTGTGATGAATTTACTTGCTCGGCTAAGGAAGTATTTCACTTCTTGCCAGCCTCTTAGCCAAATTTGGCGGCCTGTCGGGAAGCGGTAAGGCGGTAACTCAAGAATAAACGGCTCACTATTTGGATACTGATTTTTAAATAACATAGCGGTGATAAAAATGGTGATAAAGCTTACCAAGTAGAGCGCAAATAGCACTAGCGGTGCTTGGCTTGCAGTGAACAGGGTAGCGGTCATAAATAGGAACACCTGAAGACGCGCCGAGCAGAGTGATAGTGGTATTACGAGCATGGTGAGTAAGCGCATGTTTTTTGAGCGCATCACGCGAGTCCCCATCAAGGCTGGCACATTGCAACCAAAGCCCATGAGTACCATGACAAAGCCTCGACCATCTAAGCCCATCTTCGCCATTAAAGCATCGACCAAGAATGCGGCGCGAGATAAATAGCCACTGTCCTCTACCATGGTCATAATTAGGAAGAATAAAACGATGATTGGTATAAACGCAGCAACTGTGCCAAGGCCGTTATAAACGCCGTCTAGCAATAAGCCACTTAGCCAAGTTGGGGCATTCAATAAAAGTGGTTCAAGCGCGTTCGTGCGGAAGATGGCGAGTAGCCATGCAATGCCATCTTGAAGTGGTTTGCCCGCATTGAAGATGAACTGAAACAATATATACATCGCGGCAAAAAATATTGGCAAGCCTAACCAAGGATGCAGTAACACTTTGTCGATGCGATTAGTGAGGTCGTCTCCAAGCTGCATCGGCATTTGGACTGTTGCTTCAACAATGGCTTCCATTTCAGCTTCAATGTTTGAGTCTTGCTGAAGCTGTTTGCTGATTTTCTCGGCATCTACATGTTGTTTTTGTTTGGATAATACAAGCGATGCGGCTTTGAGCGCGTCAGGGCAACGGTCACCGTATTTTGCGCTAATTTGCACAACGGGCATGTTTAGCTTGAAAGACATTTCTTCTGTATTAATTGTTATACCAGCGCGCTTTGCTTCATCGCTCATATTGAGTAGTAATATGCATGGTAAGCCTAGAGCACGTATTTGTAGAGCTAGTGAAAGCTGCCTATCAATCTGCGCGCTATTCGCGACGATCATGACTAAATCAATAGTATTGTTGCATAAGAAGTGACGAACGACCTGCTCGTCATCTGAATATCCATGCAGGTCATATAAGCCAGGTAAATCAATCAGCTCTGCAATATGGCCACCAATGAGAATCTTTGCACTCATGAGGTCAACTGTGATGCCAGGCCAATTACCAACGCGTGCAGAAGCGCCGCTCAATCGATTGAAGAGAGTGGATTTTCCTGTATTGGGCATGCCCAATAGTCCGATACGTTTCATGATGTCTGGACTTGAATGCGACTTGCTTCGGTGCGACGCAAGATAATGTCAGTGCTACCAATTCTCACGTGTAGCGGGCCGTTAAAGCTAGCACAACGGACTAACTCTACTCTTTTTCCATTGCGAAAACCAAGCGCAGCCAATCGATGAAACAGCGAATTATCGGCGTCAATATTGCTGATGAGTGCAGTTTCACCTGGTTTTAAGTTGGATAAGTTTTGTGTTGATGCAGGATTCATTAATGCAATGAAAAATCCTAAATGATAATGGTTCTTATTATCGCACAAATTGAATGCGATGCGATAGAGTGAAGTCCAATAAAAAACGGTCTGTGAACAGACCGTTTTTGTTGATTAACCAGCGCGTAAAAATTATTTTTTAGCAGGTTTTGTGTTGTCTACCACTGTTGCTTTAGCGCGCAAATCAGTCAACATCTTTTCCAATTGACGTTGACCAAGTTGCTTTTGCAAATTCTCTTTTACTTTATCGTAAGCTGGCGCTTTCAGTTCGCGAACATCATCAAGCTTAATCACATGCCAGCCGAATTGGGTTTGCACTGGATCACTTACTTTACCTTTTTGAAGCTTAGCTACCGCTTCGCCAAATGGTTTTACCATGCCACCTAAAGCAAACCAACCTAAGTCGCCTCCTTTTTCTTTAGAGCCTGGGTCGATTGATTTTTCTTTAGCAATTTTTGAAAAGTCGCCACCTTTGTTAAGTTGAGCGATCACATCTTTTGCTTCAGCTTCTGACGCCACTAAAATATGACGTGCGTTATATTCCTTGTCGCCCAATTCTGTTTTGAATTTTTCGTAAGCCGCTTTTGTATCTGACTCGCTCACTGGGTGGTTCTTCATGTAGTCTTGAATATACACATTCACCAGTAATTCTCGGCGTGTTAACTCTTCTTTTGCTAGGTAGTCAGGCTTTTTATCCATGCCAGATTTTTGTGCTTCTTGAAGTACCAATTCACTACTAATCAATTTAGACATAATGACATCACGTACATTGTCATCCACTTTTTGACCGTGATCAGTTGCATCTTTAACGATGAAATCAAATAGTGATTGCTTGATTGGTTTGCCATTTACCGTTGCTACTGCATCGCCAGCAATTGCTGAAGCGCTAAAGCTCAATGTAGCGAGTAACAAAAGAGTGATTCTAGAGAGTTTCATTCAAAGTCCTTAGTAGGGGATGATTAGTATAAGAAGTAATTGATTTAAAAATATTATAAGGTTTATTCGTCGCTGGCGATAGCGTGGATGCTTAGTGCGTGAATTTGCTTAGGGATTAAGTCACCCATCAATTGATAAATGACACGATGGCGTGCTACTTGCGATTTGCCGTTAAATTCAGCGCTGGCTATCCTCAAGGTGAAATGTCCGCCACCGCCATTGCCTTTGTGTCCAGCGTGCAAAGCGCTATCATCTTGAATCTCCAATTGGCTTGGCGCAAGCGATTGCAGTCTGCTTTTGATTTCTTCTATTAAACTCATATTAGGCTGGCAAGGTTTTGCGAAAAGGTTTAACGCTCACATTGACATAAACACCTGCACTGACAAATGGGTCAGTATTTGCCCAAGTTTCAGCTTCGGCTAGGCTATTAAACTCAGCAACAATTAGACTGCCAGTAAAGCCTGCTGGGCCTGGGTCGATGCTATCAATTGCAGGAAAAGGGCCGGCTAATAATAAACGACCTGCTTCATGCAAAGCGGTGAGTCTTGCTAAATGCTCAGGACGGTTAGCTAAACGCTTTTCCAAGCTGTTAGGCGTATCTTCTGTAACGATGGCGTACCACATTATGCTTTGTCCTCATAGATGATGTATTTATTAATTGCGAAACTTTGTCCGATGATGAAAATGAACATCAGTCCCATCGTGCCAAATAGCTTAAAACTTGCCCAAGTGTCGATTGAATAATGGAAGGCGACGTATAAATTCAGGGCACCTAAGCCAGCAAAGAAGATAGCCCAAGCAACATTGAGCTTATTCCAAATCGCTTCGGGTAAGCTGATTTCCTTGCCCATCATGCTTTTGATGATGTTTTTTTGTGTGAATAAATTTGCGCCAATTAATACCGCCGCAAACGCCCAATAAAGCAAAGTTGGTTTCCATTTAATAAATGCGTCGTTTTGGAAGTAAAGCGTTAATCCTCCTAAGACTGTAACTAACAATGCGCTTAACCACAAAGTGTTATCAACCTTTTTGTAATGTAGCTTTGCCCAGATGATTTGAATGATGCTGCCGACAATCACCGCGATTGTGGCGAGCATGATAGGCACTAGGCTTGGTTTGACTGTAGCAGCAATGCCAAGTGTAGTAAGTATTTTGGCTAAAATGAGGCTGGCTGAAGCGGTTTTTTCTGCCACTTTAAGCGTAATAAAAAATAAGATGACAGGGAATAAATCGAATAAGAACTTCATGCACTACTTTCGGTAAAAGGTTCGCTGGCGAAAAGCTGCTTTAAGTGTCGGCGCTTTAGGTGTCAGCAAGACCTGTATTTTGCTATGATGTATGAAGCCTGACAAGGCAACTTTTTTAAATTTTACCAAGCCCCACTCCAACTAACATTAAAAATGCGTTCCTTGATTGACCTTCATTGCCATTCTACCGTTTCAGATGGGGTCTTGACGCCTACTGAAATCGTGAATCATGCGGCTGAAAAAGGCATAAGTGTATTGGCGTTGACTGACCATGATGATGTCGCTGGTTTGGAAACAGCAAGGTCTGTGGCTGAGGCGCATGGTATGAAATTTATCAATGGTGTGGAAATTTCAGTCACGTGGCGTCGTCGCACATTACATATTGTTGGTTTAAAAATTGATCCGGAATATCCGCCTTTGGTGGCAGGACTTGCCAATATTCGTGCTGGTCGCCACACACGAGCTGCTGGTATGGCACAGGCCTTGGAAAAAATCGGTATTCATGGCTCGCTTGAAGGAGCTTACGAGCATAGCAAGGGTGGCATTATCAGCCGGACACATTTCGCACGCTTTTTAATTGAAAATGGTTACGCCAAGGACACCAAAGCGGTGTTTAAAAATTACTTAGTTAAAGGTAAGCCGGGTTATTTTGAGCATCAGTGGGCAAGTTTGGAGGATGCGATGGCTTGGATTATCGGCAGTGGTGGTGTGGCAGTCATCGCCCATCCGGGACGTTACGATTTAGGTCGAGTAACGATGCTCGAGTTGATGCATGAATTCCGCGCCTTAGGCGGCTCCGCGATTGAAGTGGTGACTGGTAGCCATACGGTTGACCAATATCAAGAATTCGCAAAAATGGCTAAGGCCTTTGACTTAGCATCATCGATGGGTTCTGATTATCACGGTAAAGGTCAAACCTATATTGAAATGGCGCGATTGCCTAGCTTACCAAGCAACTGCGTGCCAGTTTGGCGCGATTGGGCTGAAGTGCAGAATATTGAATTAGAGACGCATTAATGGCACAGTACTTTTCTATTCATGCAGAAAACCCGCAAGCCCGATTAATAAATCAAGCGGTTGAGATTTTGAATGATGGCGGTGTCATTGCTTACCCGACAGATTCTAGTTATGCGTTAGGATGCATCATTGGCAATAAGGACGCCCAAACCAAAATTCGTGCTATAAGTGGTGTGGATGAAAACCATCATTTCACTTTGGTGTGTCGTAATTTGGCTGAACTTGCGACTTATGCGCAAGTCGATAATATGCAGTTCCGTTTATTAAAGGCGAATACGCCAGGGCAATATACTTTTGTGCTTAAAGCCACGCGCGAAGTGCCGCGGCGTTTGCAACATCCTAAACGGAGTACGTTAGGTTTGAGAGTGCCGGAACATGCAGTGACGCAAGCATTGTTGGCTCAATTAAATCAGCCGTTATTGAGTATGACATTGTCTTTAAAGGATGAGGTTGAGCCACTTAATGAGGCTTGGGAAATTCGTGACCGTTTAGAACATCAGCTTGATTTGGTCATTGATGCAGGTCCTTGCTCAAATTTGCCTACCACGGTGATTGATTTAACTACCGATGAGCCGCAATTGATTAGGCGCGGTGCAGGCGATTTAGCGCCATTTGGTTTAGTGGATTAAGTGTTACTTGTTAAAGGATAAAGCATGGAATTAACTTACGTACAGAAGATAGCGATTTATGCCCTGCCAGTCATTTTTGCGATTACTGTGCATGAGGCGGCGCATGGTTTTGCAGCACGTTATTTTGGTGACATGACGGCCGAAAGAGAAGGGCGAATTACTTTGAACCCGCTTAAGCATATAGACCCTATCGGTACTATTTTATTGCCTGCGCTTACTTTATTGATCGGCGGCATTTTGTTTGGCTGGGCTAAGCCAGTGCCGGTTAATTTTTCTCGTTTACGTCACCCTAAACGCGATATGTTGTGGGTAGCTGCGGCTGGTCCAGCTTCTAATTTTGTAATGGCTTTGTTTTGGGCGCTGATGATCAAGCTGTCCTTCGTCTATCCAAGTGTTTACTCCGAGCCAATGGCGTTGATGGGGCAGGCTGGTGTGATGATTAATGTAGTCTTGATGGTACTTAACTTATTGCCGCTACCACCTTTAGATGGCGGAAGGATTGCCGTGAGTTTGTTGCCTAACCATTTGGCATATAAATACGCGCAAATAGAACGCTATGGTTTCATTATTCTGATTGTGTTGCTTGCGACAGGCATTTTAGGTCGAATTATGGAACCGTTTATTGATGCGGTTATTCAGATTATTCAGTTCATTTTTTAATTTTCTGGGCGTGATTGCGCGCCTTTTCGTATAATAGATTCCTCTTTATTTATGGTTATTCATCACTATGGCAGTTGAGCGCGTTTTATCAGGTATGCGACCTACGGGAAGCTTGCATCTTGGACATTATCACGGTGTGTTGAAAAACTGGGTGAAGCTCCAGCATGAGCATGAATGCTTATTCTTTGTGGCTGATTGGCATGCACTTACAACACACTACGACACGCCTGAGATTATCGAAGAAAGCGTTTGGGAAATGGTGATTGATTGGATCGCGGCGGGTGTCGACCCAGCAAAAGCCACTATCTTTATTCAATCCAAAGTACCTGAGCATGCTGAACTGCATACTTTGCTTTCTATGATTACCCCGCTTGGTTGGTTGGAACGTGTCCCAACTTATAAAGATCAACAAGAAAAACTCGCACAAAAAGACTTATCTACTTACGGCTTTTTAGGATATCCATTGCTACAAAGCGCCGATATCTTGATTTATAAGGCAACTCAAGTGCCTGTTGGCGAAGACCAAATTCCACATATTGAATTTACACGTGAAATCGCACGTCGTTTTAATCATATTTATGGTCGTGAAAAAGGCTTTGAAGAAAAAGCAGAGGCTGCAATTAAAAAGCTTGGTAGTAAACGTGGTGGCTTGTACGAAGAACTTCGGACACGTTACCAAGAGAGCGGTGATGACGAGGCCTTAGAATCAGCTCGTGCAATGATTGAAGAACAACAAGGTTTGAGCTTAGGTGACCGTGAACGTTTGCTTGGCTACCTAGAAGGCGGCGGCAAAATGATTTTGGTTGAGCCCGAATATAAGCTTACGCCAGCTTCTAAAATGCCAGGTTTGGATGGTCAAAAGATGTCTAAGTCTTATAACAACACCATTTCTATGCGTGAGTCACCAGATATGGTCGCGAAGAAAATTAAGACCATGCCGACAGATCCAGCGCGTATTCGTTTGACCGATGTGGGCGACCCAGATAAATGTCCTGTGTGGCAATTGCATGAAGTCTATTCAAGCGATGAAACTAAAGCTTGGGTGCAACAAGGTTGCCGCACAGCGGGTATCGGCTGTATTGCCTGTAAAGGTCCTGTGATTGAAAGCGTGTTGGAAGAGCTCAAGCCTATTCAAGAACGTGCTGCACAGTATGCCGAAGACCCAATGTTGATTAAAAACGTGGTGGCTGAGGGTTGTGAGCGCGCTCGTAAAATGGCGCGTGAAACCATGCGTGAAGTGCGTGAAGTCATGGGTCTAAGTTACTCATAAGCGCGTGACAACTTTAGCTACAGATCTTAAAGCACATACAGAGCCGCGCTTACATGGGGAGGCGATTACGTCGCTTCCTCATGATTTGTATATTCCACCTGATGCATTAGAAGTTTATTTGGAGGCTTTTGAAGGCCCTTTAGACTTACTTCTTTATCTCATTCGCAAACACAATCTCGATATTCTTGATATCCCAATGGCAGAATTAACGCGTCAATACATGGGTTATGTTGAGAAAATGCAGGCCATTAAATTAGAGTTGGCGGCTGATTATTTGCTCATGTCAGCAATGTTGATTGAGATTAAGTCGCGCATGTTGTTGCCTAAGCCAACGGAAGTAGAGTCCGAGGATGACCCTCGAGCTGAGTTGGTGCGTCGTTTGATGGAGTATGAAGCCATTAAACTAGCGGCGCAAAAACTCGATGAGTTACCGCAAGTGGGCGTGGACTTGATGGTTGCTAATGCGTATTTTGAGAAAATTGTTCAGGTGCAAGCCGCGCAAGTGTCTATGGATGATTTGATGGCAGCTTGGCAAAACGTACTCAAGCGCGCAAGCCATTTTGCACATCATAAAGTCGGTAAATCAGAGCTCTCAGTGCGTGAACATATGAGCCAAATTTTGCGCAAATTAAAAGAGCAAAACATGATGGAGTTTTCAGCTTTGTTTGATATTGAGTCTGATGGCATTCCTAAATTGGTGGTGAATTTTTTGGCGATATTGGAGCTTGCCCGAGAAGGTTTGGTGAAGATTACCCAGCAAGCCGCTTTTACGCCTATCTACCTGCAAATTAATCAAGGTAGCTAGTGATGGAATCCAAAAATACAACGCAAATGAAGGTCATTCTGGAAGCGGCCTTGCTGACCAGTCCAAGTCCGTTGTCTTTGGAAGATATGTTGCGTTTATTTTCTGAACGAGTAGAGCGTGCAACCTTGCGTATGTTGCTTGATGAGCTCAAGCAAGATTGGCAAGCGCGTAATCCCAATAGCATGGAGTTGGTGCAAGTGGCGAGTGGTTGGCGCTTCCAAGCGCTATCTGAGTTAGCGCCTTATTTGTCTCGGCTCAATCCGGATCGTCCGCAACGCTACTCGCGGGCGGCCATGGAGACTTTGGCCATTATTGCGTACCGTCAGCCCGTAACGCGAGGCGACATTGAAGAGCTTCGTGGCGTGGCGGTCAATCCTAATACCATGCGCCAATTGCAAGAGCGTGATTGGATTGATGTGGTTGGGCAACGTGACGTGCCTGGCCGTCCTTCATTGTATGCAACCACCAAAACTTTTTTAGATGACCTGAATCTGAAATCACTTGCTGATTTGCCTGCGATGGAAGTTTTTGTTGAGCAACCTTTTGCTGAAGAAGAAGCTATCTTGGAGGCTTTGCCAGAAACAACCCCGCAAGTTGATTTTCTTGATAACAGCGGCTCGATTGCTGATTAACATATCAAGCCTAATTAAAATATTTAGCTAGGCAATCTGCGGTAAAATTAGCACTATTCAATTATCGAAATATCCAACATGGCTCGTCCTTTTAAGCAACAGCGTGACCCACAGCGCACGATCAAGCGCCCAACGACTAATTTCACGCCTATCGCACAAGATCCTGATGCACCACCATTGCCAACTCAGCGTTTGCACAAGCTATTAGCCTTGGCTGGCTTGGGTTCGCGCCGCGACATGGAAGCCTTGATTGCTAGCGGTCGCGTGACGATTAATGGTCAAGTGGCTACGCAAGGTGCTGGTGTGACGGAAAATGACATTGTCCGCGTTGATAGCCGTCCCGTGCGTTTATCGTTTGAGCCTGAATTACCTAAGGTGCTGATTTACCACAAGCCAGAAGGTGAAATTGTGAGTCAAGACGACCCTGAAGGTCGTGCGAGTGTGTTCGATAAGCTTCCCAAAGTGCGCGGTGCCAAATGGATTGCGATTGGCCGCTTGGATATTAATACTTCTGGCTTACTTATTTTTACGACATCTGGCGAGCTTGCCAATCACTTTATGCATCCACGTTATGGCGTTGAGCGTGAGTACGCAGTGCGTATTTTTGGTGAGTTAACGGATGAGCAACTGGCGCAGTTGCGTGTGGGTATTGAACTCGATGATGGTCCTGCAAACTTTGATATTATTAACCCACAAGGTGGCGAAGGTTCTAACCATTGGTATCAAGTTGTTTTAACTGAGGGCCGCAATCGCGAAGTGCGTCGTTTGTTTGAGGCGTTTTTAGCACCAGTGAGTCGTTTGATGCGCGTACGTTTTGGTCCGGTGAATTTACCACCACGCTTGAAGCGCGGCATGATGTTAGAGCTGTCACCGAAAGAAGTGGTTGGTTTGTTGGAGTGGGCTGGTTTGCCAACGCCTAGTGGCCCTATGCGACAACTCACAACCCGTGAAAAAGATAAGCTGGGCACAGCATTTACACCTAAGCCTAAACGTGAAGCGCGTGAGCGTATTGCCGCGGGCGAACGAAATAAGAGCGAACGTCAAAGTTATTATGAGCGTAATGCACCACCAAGCTTGGCTGAAACTTTGACAGGTACGCAACGTAAGAGTCGTGGGACTAATTCAGTCGATAAAAAAGCTTCAGAGCGTGCGGCGACAGATAAAGAGAAGTTGGATAGAGCAGATTTTGCGCGAGATAAACGTAATACACGCGGCAAAACTTCAGCGCCTAAAAAGCCAACTAATCGTCGTATTCGACAAGGGACTGATTTCGTTAAAGCAGGCGAGAAGCCACCAAAACGTCATAAATCCTAAGCCCCTTTAGGCATAGAATTTAGGTCTTAGGCAGGTAGTTGTTCTTTTGTCAGTAGGAAAACGAATTGATTGCCAGATTCCACTTCTAGCCAAGTGAATGGCACATCAGGGTAAGCTTCAAGTAAAGCATCTCTGTTATGGCCGATTTCAACAATCAACAAGCCGCCATCATTCAGATATTTACCAGCTTCATTGAGTAAAGTGTGTGTATGGTCTAAACCATCGGTGCCGCTACCCAATGCGATTTGTGGTTCATTGCGATATTCTTTTGGCAACAGCGCCATGGACGGCGCATCTACATAAGGTGGATTACTGATAATCAAATCGTAGGTTCTGCCAGCAAGTGCTGTAAACATATCTGATTGAATCGCGGTAATTTGCTCTTCAAGGCCGTAGTTTTTGATGTTGATGTTAGACACAGCAATCGCGTCAGGTGAAATATCAACTACATCTACAGTCGCATTCGGGAAGGCATGTGCTAGCAACACGCCCAAACAGCCACTGCCCGTGCAAATATCTGCTGCACTTTCCACCATTTCTTGATATTCAATCCAAGGATGTAATCCATTCTCAAGCAATTCAGCAATAAATGAGCGTGGCACAATCACGCGTTCATCCACGTAAAACTTAAAGCCTCTTAACCAAGCTTCACGCAATAAATATGCAGTTGGTGTGCGGTCTGTGACACGGCGCTCAATTAGGTGGGCCAAATGCTTTGCTTCATCTTTGGTCACTCGAGCATCTAAAAAGTTGTCTAGCGTGTCCAAAGGCAAGTGAAGTGCGCTCATCACGAGCCACACGCTTTCGTCATAAGCATTGTCAGTACCGTGGCCAAAAAACACTTCGGCCTCTTCTAAACGGCTCATGCTAAAACGCACCCAATCCCTTATGGTGAGTAAAGCTTCGGTGATGTGATTAGGCGTCATGTTGGTCTTTCGATTTCTTGTTTGGTTTTGATGCACGTGAGAGTAGCCATATTAGCCCGCCAGCAACGATGAATACGATAATCAGCTCCATGTCTTAGTCGGAGGCTTGTTAAGCCAATAGTAGCTTCTCAAGCGTGATGCGATAGGTGTCTTTGAGTGGCTCAATATCAGCCACAGCCACACATTCATTAAGCTTATGAATGGTTGCGTTAAGAGGGCCAAATTCAATCACTTGTTTGCAAATATCAGCAATAAAACGGCCATCAGATGTGCCACCCGTGGTTGAGAGTTCTGGGCTGACGCCATAGCATTCTTGAATCGCCTCGGAAATCGCTTCCACTAAATTGCCTTTTGGTGTGATGTAGGGTGGTGAATATTCCCAATCCAAGTCGTAATTCAGTTCGTGTTTATCCAAAATGGCGTAAACGCGCTCTTTTAGATTCTGCTCTGTGCTGGCGGTTGAAAAGCGGAAGTTAAACAAAATTTCCACTTCGCCAGGTACTACGTTGGTTGCACCTGTCCCGCCGTTCATATTGGAAATTTGCCATGAAGTCGGTGGGAAGTATTCATTGCCGTTATCCCAAACAGTATCGACCATGTCTTTAATTGCTGGGGCGACCATGTGGATAGGGTTTTTAACTAAGTGCGGATAGGCAATGTGGCCTTGTACGCCTTTAACTACTAATTTTCCTGAGAGCGAGCCACGACGACCATTTTTAATCATGTCACCGACAACTTTGTTGGAGGTTGGCTCGCCAACAATGCAATAATCGAAATGCTCGCCACGTGCTTTGAGCGCTTCAACCACTTTGATTGTGCCGTCAATCGCCACGCCTTCTTCATCTGAGGTAATCAATAAACCAATTGAGCCAGGATGGTTAGGATGTTTTGCGACAAAATCTTCAATCGCAGTAATAAATGCTGCACATGAGGTTTTCATATCTGCCGCACCACGACCATACAACATGCCATCTTTAATTGTTGGCTCAAACGGCGGCGTATGCCATTTGTCAACTGGGCCAGTAGGTACGACGTCGGTGTGACCTGCAAATACAAGCAAAGGGCCAGTAATGCCACGACGTGCGTAAAAGTTATCAACATCGCCGAAGCGCATACGCTCAATCTTGAAACCTAGTGGCTCCAAACGGCCAATCATCAACTCTTGGCAGCCCGCATCTAATGGGGTGTTTGATTGTCGTGAAATTAAGTCTTTAGCTAAATCTAGCGTTTTGCTCATATAAATAACTTTTAAGATTTTAAGGTTTGTTGGTATTTTTCTGCATCAAAGCCTAAAGCGAGTATGGTCCCATCTTTGAATAACAACGGTCGCTTAATCACAGAAGTCTTCGTCATCATTAATTCGGTAGCGCTTGCGTTATCTGAAACTGCGGCTTTTTCTGAGTCGCTCAAATTGCGCCATGTCATACCTGCACGATTGACTAATTTATCCCAAGGCGCTTGCGTGAGCCATTGTTGGATCGTAGCTTCATCTATGCCTTGTTTTTTGAAGTCGTGGAATTCATAAGTAACACAATTTTCTTCAAGCCAAGTGCGCGCTTTTTTAACAGTATTGCAATTTGGTATGCCGTAAAGTTTCATGAGAGATATTTTAACAGTAAAAGCAGCGCTATAAAGCAAAACAGCCCACTAAGGGGCTGTTTGTACAGAAGGCGAAAGTGAATTAAATGCCGCGCAATAATTCGTTAATGCCTACTTTTCCTAAAGTCTTTTCATCTACCTTTTTAACAATCACAGCGCAGTAAAGGCTATAGCTACCATCTTTAGATGGCAGATTGCCAGATACAACTACAGAGCCTTTTGGCACGCGACCGTATGTCACTGAACCTGTCTCGCGGTCGTAAATTTTTGTAGATTGGCCAATGTACACGCCCATTGAAATCACGCAGTTGTCTTCAACGACAACGCCTTCAACTACTTCAGAACGTGCGCCAATAAAACAGTTGTCACCAATGATGGTTGGACCTGCTTGAACAGGCTCTAATACGCCGCCAATGCCTACACCGCCAGATAAGTGTACATTTTTACCGATTTGTGCGCATGAACCAACAGTTGCCCATGTGTCAACCATGGTGCCCTCGCCAACATATGCGCCAATATTGACGTATGACGGCATTAATACTGCATTTTTGCCAATGAATGAGCCGCGACGAACAATCGCATTTGGCACAACGCGGAAACCGCCAGCTTTGAAGTCTTCTTCGGTGTAATCAGCAAATTTTGGGGGCACTTTATCAAAATACTGGGTGCAGCCGCCATCCATCAGAACGTTGTCTTGTAAGCGGAATGAAAGCAATACTGCTTTTTTTAGCCATTGGTGTGTTTCCCATTCTTGGCTGTCACCTTTGCGTGAAGCTACGCGTAATTTACCTGCATCCAAATCAGCCAGCACACTAGCGATTGCTTCTTTAAGCTCTGCTGAAGCATTGCTTGGGTTAATGTCGGCGCGACGCTCAAAAGCGTCTTCAATGATGGTTTGCAATTGGCTCATGAAAAATTCCGATAGTTTAAAAATTAGTGAATATAAATATTAGTGTAAACAAATTTAAGTGCGGCATTTTACCTGATTCTGTTAGTTTGAAGCAGGTAATGAACTTATTTGCTTGTTTTTGCTTGTTCGTAAAGAGGCATCACCGTTGGGATGAGTTTAGATAAATCATCAATACGTGTCTTGTCAGAAGGGTGGTCGCTTAAAAATTCAGCAGGTTTTTTGCCTCCTGATTGTGCCATTTTGGTCCAAAGGCTAATAGCTGCATTAGGGTTGTAACCAGCGCGTGCGGCCAACTCTAAGCCCATACGGTCGGCTTCTGTTTCTTGTGTGCGTGAGTTTGGAAGTGCAAAGAAGAGTTGAGTACCCATCGTAGCTCCACCCAAAGCTAAACCTGTTGCGGCATTTTTCGTAGAGCCAATCACTGCCGCCAGTAAGGCTAATCCGCCCTGCTGAGCATAAGCGAGCGACATACGTTCACGACCATGCTCACGAAGGGCATGGCTAATTTCGTGGCCAATGACCGCTGCTAGTTCATCATCTGTGGCTTGTAGCTTATCAATTAGTCCAGTGAATACCATAATTTTGCCCCCCGGCATGCAATAGGCATTTACTTGGTCGTTCTTTTCAACGTTTACTTCCCATTTCCAATTGGCTGCATCTGCACGGAAAACTGGAGTTTGTTTAATTAGGCGGTCTGAAATAGCACGAACGCGTGCAAGGACAGCAGGGTCAGTGTTAAGCGTTTTTTTATCGTTGGCAGTTTTGAGTGTTTGGGAGTAACTCGCTAAAGTCATGCTCTCTACTTGTTTGCTAGAAAGCATCATGAACTGTTTTCGTTCTACCCCCACAGAGCCTTTGTTAGTCGTTGTTGCGCAGCCAAATAATTGGCTAGCGATAAAGCTAATAACTAAAATAGATATAAATTTAGTACTTAATCTTTTCATGATTTAATTTTTTAAATCTTTATTGTTAGAAGCTGACTTGCGAGCCAAGTTCAACGACGCGGTTAGGCGGTAGTTTAAATTGGTTGGTAATGGTTTCGGCGGATCTAAATAAGCCGATGAAAATTTTCTTGCGCCAAAACGTCATTTCTGGGCTTTCGCAAGCAATTAGAATTTCTTTACCCACGAAGAAAGACGTATCCATCGCGTCTAGCGTTAGGCCCTGAGGAGCGCATAACTCTAAGTCACGTGGCAAATCAGGTTCATCTTTGAAACCGTAATTAACTGTCACGCGGTAGAACTCATGAGGTAGCTTTTCTACGACAACCAAATCCTCTTTAGGGGCGTGAGGAAAGTCTGAGAATTTGACTGTCAATATTACTACTTTTTCATGCAGTACCTTATTGTGTTTCAGGTTATGTAACATAGCATGCGGAACGCCATCAGGATTTGGAGTCATGAATAATGCAGTGCCTGGAACGCGGGCAGGAGGATGCTGACCAATTGCTTCGATAAATGGGCTTAATTCCATTGCCTCATTTTTTAAATGCTTGTAAAGAAGTGAACGTCCAGTTTTCCAAGTAATCATGAGGGTATATATAAGAATCCCAATGATTAATGGAACCCATCCGCCATCTGGAATTTTGAGTAAGGTTGCACCGAAAAATGCGATGTCTATAGAAAGAAAGATGAGAATTAATAAGCCTGTTCGGTATTTGCCCCATCCCCAAATTTTATAGAAAACAAAACCTGCAAGAAGAGATGTAATGACCATATTGCCAGTAACTGCGATGCCGTAAGCTGCCGCTAAATTGCCTGATGATTTGAATCCTACTACCAATGCCATAACAGCTAACATTAAGCCCCAATTGATGCGAGGCATGTAAATTTGGCCTTCCTGACTTTCGGAAGTGTGCTCTACATGCATGCGTGGAAGGTAGCCAAGCTGTAATGCTTGTCGTGAAATTGAATACGCGCCAGTAATTACAGCTTGAGATGCAATGACGGTTGCCACGGTTGATAAAATAATCATTGGGAACAGCATCCATTCGGGTGCTAGCAAATAAAATGGGTTTTTGATCGCTTCATGATCGCTCAGTAATAAAGCGCCTTGGCCAAAGTAATTTAAAATTAAGGCAGGTAATACGAGTAAGGTCCAGCCAAGTCGAACTGGTGCACGTCCAAAGTGGCCCATGTCAGCATATAGCGCCTCCGCGCCTGTCACACACAAAACAACAGACCCTAAAGCCACAAAACCAAGCCAAGGGTCGAGTTGGAAAAAGTGAATGCCATAAATTGGATTAAGTGCATAAAGCACAGATGGGTTTTGAATAATACTATTAAAGCCAAGGGTTCCTAATACGCCAAACCAAATAAGCATAATTGGGCCAAAAAACGCACCAACAATCGCTGTCCCTTTGCTTTGCGCCCAAAATAAACCGAAAAGTACTATTAATGTAAAAGGAATAATCAGTGGGTGTAGTGCTGGGGTCGCGATTTCCATCCCTTCTACTGCAGAAAGTACAGAAATGGCTGGCGTGATAATTCCATCAGCATAGAACATACAAGCACCTAAAATACCTAGTAGCATAATGCCGTGTTGCTCTTTTAAATTGCTGCCTGTTTTTCTAATTGCAAGCGCCAAAAGCGCCATAATGCCGCCTTCACCTCGGTTGTCAGCACGCATAATGAATGCAACATACTTGAGTGAAACCACCATAATTAATGACCAGGCAATTAGAGAAAGGATGCCCAAAATATTGGCTTCATTGAGACCAACTGGATGCTTGCCTGCAGAGAAAATTTCGTGAATGGTGTAAAGCGGACTTGTTCCAATATCGCCAAACACAACGCCAAGAGCGGCTAGGGTTAATGTGGAAAGTTTGGTTTTATTGCCAGAGGAGGATGACATTAACAATCAGCTTTAGGACATAAAATAGTATTATCAATCAAGTTCAGCGCTAATCCAATAGCAGAATGACAATCGCTAGCTACTAAATATTTTTTATGAAGTTTTTGAGACAACAGCTTCAGCCTCGCCAACACCAAATCTAAGATTAATTGTATCGCCAGCTTTGATTTGTCCGCTGTTGTTAATGATTTGACCCTCTTTTGTTTGGGCAAAGGCATAGCCACGCGTTAGTATCGCTTGAGGGTTGAGGTGATGTAAGTTTTGCTCGATTTGGCTGAGGTTGTTTTGTTGGTGTTGTAATTGTTGTTTGATGCTTAAACTCAGTCTGTGAGAAAGTTGCGCTACTTTTTGTTTTTGTTGAGCAATTTGTTGCGATGGTGACACGAGGCGACGCGCCAAATAATCCAGCATCTGAGCCCTTTGCATGAGGCTATTGACGCTTATTCTGTTGAGTTGCAAGCCTAGCTGTTTAAGTTTGTTTAATAACGATTCGCGAGATGGGGATGCAAGTTCTGCCGCCGCCGTTGGCGTTGCTGCGCGCGTGTCGGCAACAAAGTCACAAATCGTAAAATCTGTTTCGTGTCCCACACCGCTAATAGTAGGAATGCGGCAATTGGCAATTGCTCTAGCAACGACCTCTTCATTGAATTGCCATAAATCTTCCATGCTGCCACCACCACGACAAATAATCAGCACATCACATTCGTTTCTAAGGTGGGCGCTATTAATTGCATTGGCGATTTGTGTTGCCACTCCTTTGCCTTGGACTGGCGTTGGGTAAATGGCCACGGGGATGCTAGGCATACGGCGCCTAAGCGTTGTGAGTACGTCATGCAATGCAGCCGCATCAGGTGATGTAACAATGCCAATTTGTTTTGGGTGGGCTGGAATAGTTTGTTTGAAAGCGGGGTCAAAGAGACCTTCTAGTTGCAACTTGGCTTTGAGTTTTTCAAAGGCTTCAAATAATGCGCCTGCGCCAGCACGTTGCAAAAACTCAATGGTGAGTTGAAAGCTACCGCGTGCTTCGTAGATTGTTACTAATGCGCGTGCTTCAACTTTGTCACCCTCTTTGGGCGTCCAGTCTAAATAAGTATTTCGTCCACGAAACATCACGCAACTGACTTGTGCGCTAGCATCTTTAAGTGAAAAATACCAATGGCCTGAAGCCGCGCGGGTGAGGTTGGAAATTTCGCCCGATACCCAAAATAGCGGAAAGCTTTGCTCGAGCACTTCTTTTGCCAAACGATTAAGTTCGCTGACGGTAAGCACTTTCGGTGAAGTAATACTCGCTTGTTCTGTGTCTATCATTGGGGTTTATCCGTTACAATCTAACTAATTCTTATCGTTCATTATAACGTGGAGATTCGGTCTCAAATGTTGAATAAATTTTTAGCCAGTCGTTTAGCCTATTTTGTTGGATTTTTCGCGAGTTTTGGCCTTGTGGCATTGGCTTTGGTAATTCAAACTCAATACAAATTAGAGCCTTGTCCGCTCTGCATTTCCCAGCGCATTGTGTTCATAGGCTTAGGCGTGTTGTTTTTAATTGCTGCAATTCATCATCCGCAAAAGCCAGTTTGGGTAAAGCTATACGCTTTATTGCAAACACTCACGGCCCTTGGCGGTGCTGGCGTCGCTATTCGTCATTGGTATTTGCAAGTCCATAAAGATGAAATGTTGGTGGATTGTGGCGTTGGTTTTGATTATATGTTCGATAATTTTCCGCTCAGAAAAGCCCTCACATTAGTTTTTCGTGGCACAGGCGATTGTGCCACGATTGATTGGACGTTTTTAGGATTGAGTATTCCGCAATTGGCTTTAATCGCCTTTTTGAATGTTGCGGGCTATTCGGTGTTATTGGCCAAAAAACGAATTTAGAAGAATTGTATGTATAAATATTTAGAAGATTTTGTTGGTAATACGCCTTTAGTTAAATTAAAACGTATGCCAGGCAATACCAGCAATACGATTTTGGTGAAGTTAGAAGGCAATAACCCTGCGGGCTCTGTTAAAGACCGTCCAGCTTTATCTATGATTACGCGTGCTGAAGCGCGCGGCGATATTAAACCTGGTGACACGCTAATTGAAGCAACCTCTGGAAATACCGGTATCGCATTGGCGATGGCGGCGGCGATGAAGGGCTACAAAATGTTATTGGTGATGCCTGAGAATCAGAGTGTAGAGCGACGCCAAACTATGAAAGCTTTTGGTGCGGAATTATTGCTGACGCCTAAAGATGGCAGTATGGAATTGGCGCGTGATGTGGCGATGAAGCTTCAAGCGGAAGGCGAGGGTATTGTGCTCGACCAATTCGGTAATCCAGACAACCCATTGGCCCATTATGAAGGCACTGGCCCTGAGATTTGGCGCGATACCGAAGGCAAGATCACGCACTTCGTTGCCAGCATGGGCACCACGGGAACCATTATGGGTACTTCAAGATTTTTAAAAGAACAAAATCCAAATATCAAAATTATTGGTGTGCAGCCTGAAGAGGGTGCGCAAATTCCGGGGATTCGTAAATGGCCTGAAGAATATTTGCCGACAATTTACAACGCCAAAAATGTCGATGAGTTGATTTATGTGAGCCAAGCGAATGCTGAGAAAACCACAAGGCGTTTGGCGGCTGAAGAGGGTATCTTTGCTGGTATCTCATCTGGCGGCGGGTTATATGCGGCCTTGCAACTTTCTAAGCAATTAGAAAATGCTGTCATTGTTTCAATTGTTTGTGATCGTGGCGACCGTTACCTATCCACCGGCGTTTTCCCATCATGATTCCAACCTTGGTGTTTGATATTGAGACCATCCCCGATACTGATGGCTTAAAAACTTTGCTGAGTTTGCCTGCGGAAACGTCTGCCGACGATGTGGCAAAGATTGCATATCATCAACGACGTCAGCATAACGGCAGTGAATTTTTGCCTTTGCATCAGCACCGCGTTGTGGCGATTTCATGCGTTTTGCGCGAGGGTGATCACTTCAAAGTATGGTCATTGGGCGCACCAGGTGAGCCTGAAGGTCAGCTGATCCAGCGTTTTTTCGATGGCATTGAAAAATACACGCCCAATGTGGTTTCTTGGAATGGTGGTGGTTTTGATTTTCCAGTGTTGCACTATCGCGGCTTGGTCCATGGCGTGCAAGCGCCTCGATACTGGGATATGGGCGAGGATGATAAAGAGTTTAAGTGGAATAACTACATCAGCCGTTATCATTCACGCCATACCGATCTAATGGATTTGCTCGCGATGTATCAAGGTCGCGCTAATGCGCCTTTAGATGATATGGCTCAATTGTGTGGCTTCCCTGGCAAGCTTGGTATGGATGGCAGTAAGGTGTGGGATGCGTATCAAAATGGCGAGATTGAGGCGATTCGTAATTACTGCGAAACCGATGTGGTGAATACCTATCTTGTGTACTTACGCTTTCAATTCATGCGCGGTCAGCTAAATAAAGTGGCTTATGAACGCGAGATTGCATTGGTGCGTGAGACCTTGGATGCAGATACGGCTTTGCACTGGAAAGAGTTTATGGCGGCTTGGAAGTCTTAAGTATTTTTTTAATCAATTTAGTTGTAAAGTTTATCTTTCATGCGTTCTCGTAAAAAGTTCAAATCTGAAAATCCTATTGGTAATGCCATTATTGAATCCTTAGATCAAGAAGGACGTGGTGTAGCCCATGTGGATGGTAAAGCGATATTTATCCGTGGCGCCTTGCCTAATGAAAAGGTGACCTATCAGTCGACACGTATCAAATCAAGTTATGAGTTCGCTGAAGTTAAATTAGTTTTAAAAGCATCTCATTTGCGAGTCACACCAAAATGTGCACACTTTGGCATGTGTGGTGGTTGTGCTCTTCAGCATTTGGATTTCTCAGCCCAAGTGGCTGCTAAACAACGTTTACTTGAAAACGATTTGCGCCACATTGGCAAAGTAAAACCTGAAAGTCTGTTACCGCCCATTTACGGCCCAGCTTGGGGTTATCGCCATAAAGCGCGTTTGCGGGTGAAATATGTCCCTAAAAAAGACCGCGTGCTGGTGGGCTTTAATGAGAAATCTACGCCTTTTGTGGCGGATATGAATAGCTGTGAAGTTTTGCCTCTGCGTATTTCCGCATTAATTAAACCGCTACAAGAAATGATTGTTCAAATGAGCATTCGTGATGCCATTCCTCAGATTGAGTTAGCAGTAGGTGAGCACGCAGTTGTGTTGGTATTTAGAGTGATGGAAACGCCAAACGCTAAAGATGAAGCGCTCTTCAAAGCCTTTGCAGATAAGCATGATGTGCAGGTTTGGACGCAAACCAAAGGCTTAGATACCGTTCAGCCTTTCTTTCCTTTAGATGGTGCAAAGCTCAGTTATTCATTAGCTGAGTTCGATTTAACTTATCCTTTTAACCCAACTGAGTTTACGCAGGTTAATCCGCATATCAATCAAGTGATGCTTCGCCGGGCGATGCAGTTGCTATCGCCTAAAGCGGGTGAAAGGATTGCGGACTTTTTCTGTGGCTTGGGTAATTTTACTTTGCCGATTGCCCGCTCTGGCGCAACTGTATTAGGGATGGAGGGCTTAGAAACGCTAGTTAATCGTGCTCGTGAAAGTGCCACATTGAATGGCTTGGCTGACCAAGTGGAATTTACTGAAGCAGATTTATTCGACATGACGCCTGACGCATTGCAAGTATTAGGGCCCTTCGATAAATGGCTGATCGACCCGCCACGCGACGGTGCAATGGCTTTGGTGAGTGCGTTGCCTAATGATGGCAGCTTTGGCCCAGAACGCGTGGTCTATGTGTCTTGCAACCCCGCCACGTTGGCGCGAGATGCCGGTATTTTGGTGAATGAAAAAGGCTATCGCATGGTCGCGGCGGGGGTGATTAATATGTTCCCACATACTTCGCATGTGGAGTCTATTGCCCTGTTTGAGCGCTAAACAGCTTTATGTTTAAAAGCCATGCTTAAAAAAATATGCGTTTTGCTATTTGTGTTGTGCGGCCTATGCGCTTGTCACAAGCAAGAGGTGAATCATCGCGAGGATATTCGCTTTGCGCTTGCGCAAGCACCTATTAATCTAGATCCTCGTTATGCCACCGATGCAGCATCAGCACGTGTTAACCGGTTGCTGTATCGTCCATTGGTTGCTTTTGATGCTAGCTCAAAACCGATTGCTGATTTGGCGGCTTGGAAAATAGTCAGTCCTACTCAATATCGTTTTAGCTTGGGCAAAACAGGGCGCACTTTTCATGATGGCACTTCATTAAGCACTAAGGATGTAAAGGCGACTTATGAATCTTTGATGGCACTCAAAGACTCACCCCTTTCAAGTGAGTTTGCAAACATCAGCCGCATCCAAATACTAGACGACAATACTTTCGATTTTTACTTAAAAGCACCCGATAACGATTTCCCCGCCAAGCTAATCATCGGTATTTTGCCTGAGAGTCAAATCTCGCAAGGGCGTGATTTTAGCCACCATCCATTAGGCACCGGTCCTCTAGCGTTTGTAAGTTGGACAAACACACTCCAATTAAAGCGCGTGAGTGATGGACAAATCATTACCTTGTTGGAGGTAAAAGACCCAACGGTGCGCATCTTAAAGCTGATGCGCGGCGAAGTGGATATTCTGCAAGGCGATTTACCACCAGAGCTAGTGCATTACCTAAAAGGCCAGCCAAACATCAAAGTGACAGAGAGCAATGGTGGTAACTTTTCTTACCTAGGTTTCAATCTCCAAGATAAAACGTTGTCTGATTTAAAAGTCCGTCAAGCTGTGGCACATGCCATTAATCGCCCAGAGATTATTGAGCACGCATTGGTTGGCGGCACGCGTGAGGCGGGTGCTATCTTGCCGCCAGAACATTGGGCGGGGAATAAAAGTTTAATGCCTTACGCATATAATCCGGTGCTTTCCAAACGGTTATTAATAGAAGCGGGCGTTAAATTGCCACTGCACCTCGTTTATAAAACCTCTACAGATGCTCAGCGCGTTCGTCTTGCTACTATTATGCAAGCGCAAATGGCAGAAGCAGGCATTGTGCTTGAGATTAAAAGCCTCGATTGGGGCACTTTTTTTGAAGATGTGAAACAAGGTCATTTTCAACTGTTTGGCCTCACTTGGGTGGGGATCAATACTCCTGATATTTACGCAAAAGCATTTGGTTCAGACAATGCTCCGCCCAAAGGTTTTAATCGAGGGCGTTTTAGCGATGCTGCTTTAGATGCCTTGATAGATAAACAAGATTGGCAAGCCGCCACCAAAACTATTCATAAGCAATTGCCTTATGTGCCGCTCTGGTATGAAGGCCAATTTTCTGCCATGCGCGCTGATATTGGCCAATATGCGCCAAAAGCAGACGGTAATTGGGATGATTTGGCGAACGTTGTTCGCACAACTAGCTCAAACACGGATTAGATTTTATAAAACAGCCATTCCAGAGTAAAATACTCAACTTATGCAAATCAACACCATCCCTACCGTAAAACCTATCAACCAGTACCGTCCCTATTGGGCTAAGCGTTTTGGCACGTCGAAAATGTTACCGATGTCGCGTGAAGAAATGGAGGATTTGGGTTGGGATAGTTGCGACATTATTTTGGTCACGGGCGATGCTTATATCGACCATCCTAGCTTTGGTATGGCGCTTGTTGGGCGTTTACTGGAGGCACAAGGTTTCCGTGTGGGAATTATTGCACAGCCTGATTGGTCTGATTCGGAGGCGTTTAAAGCCTTGGGTAAGCCTAACCTTTATTTTGGGATTACCGCCGGCAATATGGATAGCATGGTGAACCGCTATACCGCTGACCGTAAGATTCGTTCTGATGATGCTTATACCCCAGACGCTGTGGCGGGAAAGCGCCCAGACCGCGCCGTTTTGGTTTATTCTCAACGTTGTCGTGAAGCATTTTCAGATGTACCTTTGGTGATTGGTAGTATTGAAGCGAGTTTACGTCGTATCGCGCATTATGATTATTGGTCGGACAAAGTACGCCGCTCTATATTGGTGGATTCTAAAGCTGACATTTTGCTTTATGGTAATGCTGAGCGTGCTTTGATTGAGCTTAGCCATCGCTTGGGTAGAGGTGAAAATGTCGCTGACATTACCGATATTCGTGGCACTGCATTTTTACGTAAAAAAATTCCAGAAGGATGGCAAGAAGTTGCTTCAACCAATCTAGATCGTCCCGGTAAAGTTGAAGTACCGATTGATCCTTATGAGATGAAAATGGGCGCAGGGACAAGCTGTGAGACTGAGGCTAAGAAAGACGCCCACGCCTTGCCTGAAGGCACACAGGCTGTTCAAATCGTACGAAAACCCAAGGCTGATCGTGCTTTTCAAGTGGTGCGATTACCTAGCTATGAAGAAGTCGCAAAAGACCCTGTGCTCTATGCGCATGCTTCTCGTGTACTTCATCTAGAAGCTAACCCGGGTAATGCTCGCGCGCTGATTCAAAAACATGGTGATCGTGAAGTTTGGCTTAATGCGCCGCCGATTCCGCTCACCACTAAAGAGATGGATTACGTTTACGATTTGCCTTATGCACGTAGACCGCATCCTGCATATGGGGATGCCAAAATTCCTGCTTGGGAAATGATTCGCTTCTCGGTAAACATTATGCGCGGCTGTTTCGGCGGTTGTACTTTCTGTTCGATTACCGAGCATGAAGGCCGTATTATTCAAAGCCGCTCTGAAGAAAGTATTTTGAAAGAAGTGGAAGAAATTCGCGACAAGGTCGATGGATTTACAGGCGTGATTTCAGATCTTGGTGGGCCAACGGCCAATATGTATCGTATGGCGTGTAAGACGCCAGAAATTGAGAAGTCATGCCGTAAGCTTTCATGTGTTTACCCTGGTATTTGTGAAAATCTTAATACAGACCACTCGGCCTTGATTCAGCTTTATCGTAAAGCACGTAATCTCAAGGGGATTAAAAAGATTCTCGTGGGATCTGGGCTTCGTTACGACTTGGCAGTCACTTCGCCTGAGTACGTCAAAGAGTTGGTGCAAAACCATGTGGGTGGTTACTTAAAAATCGCGCCTGAGCATTCTGAAGAAAACGTGCTGTCTAAAATGATGAAGCCTGGCATGGGTGCTTACGATAAATTTAAAGAGATGTTTGAGCGCTTCTCAAAAGAGGCGGGCAAGCAGCAATACTTGATTCCTTACTTCATCGCAGCTCATCCTGGTACGACCGATGAAGATATGCTGAACCTTGCGTTATGGCTCAAGAAATATGATTTTAGATTGGATCAAGTGCAGACCTTTACGCCAACCCCTATGGCGATGGCAACGGCCATGTATCACTCTGGCAAAAACCCATTGCGTAAAGTGACTGATGACAGCGAAGAGGTTCCTATTCCCAAAGCAGGTGGTGTGCGCCGTTTGCACAAAGCATTTATTCGTTACCACGACCCAAAAAATTGGCCACTCTTGCGTGAGGCGCTTAAAAATATGGGACGTGCTGACTTAATTGGCAATGGCAAGCATTGCTTGATTCCCGCATGGCAACCATTAGATAAAACACCACCGCGCCCAGTGCAAGTGGCGAGCAAAAAACGTCCAGCGCCACTACCTGCTGCTGCAAAAGGCAAAAAATTAGAAATAGGCAAGCCTTTCCGACGTTCTCGTTAATCCGCCAAAATTGAACCCGAGCGCTTGGCGTTTGTCAGATGTTTACATTCCATGATGAAGGGTTAAGACGTGCGTTCATTTTTATCTAAAGTCTCATTTGCGGTTATTCTTTTTGCCGCCTCTCAATTTGCACTCGCGGCTGACAATGGCTTGCTTTGGAAGCTTGAAGCGCCAAGCGGTAAAGTTAGCTATTTGCTTGGGACGATGCATACTGACGACCAGCGCGTGACCGAGTTTTCACCCAAAATCACTGAAGCTTTTAATAAAACTGAAGCCTTCATGATGGAAACCTTACCTCCGCGTAATCCTTCTATTTTTATGATGAAACAAGGCACCGTTGCTGAGTTGCTCACTGAAAAAGAGTTCGATCAAGTGCGTGAGTTGGCTGATTTCCACTCTATGCATATTGAAGCCGCGATGCACATGAAGCCATGGTTACTGGCGGTGATTTTTGATTTGCCAAAGCCCAAAGCACTTTATTCAATGGATGAACTGTTGATGGCCAAAGCTGAAGAACAGGATAAGAAAATTATTGGTTTAGAAAAAACCAGTGAGCATTTTTCAGTGTTAGATGCCGTGAGTATGGAAGATCAGATGGTGATGCTACGCGCTGTACTCAAGCGTAGCCAAAAAGACAAAGAGCGTGATTACGAAAAGCTACTCAAAGCTTATCAGTCTGGCGATTTGAAGAAAATTATCGACTTGGACAACAAAATCACAGGGGGCATGTTGCCAAAAGCCGTTTGGGAAAATATGCGCGTTAAGCTTATTGATGAACGTAATGCGGGCATGGCTGAAGGTTTGGTGTCAGAGGCAAAAGATAAAGCCGTGTTTGCCGCGGTGGGTGCATCACATTTGGCAGGTGAGGGTGGTATGTTGGGCCGTTTGCGTGCAGTTGGTTTTACAGTGACGCCCGTCAAGTAAGGCTGAAAACGAAGTTAACAAAAAAGCGCAGTGGAGTTTCCAGTGCGCTTTTTTATTACTCAGGTTTCGTTTTATTGGTTCGGATAAATCAATTTTTCCGTTTCAAAGCCAAGTTCTTTGGCTTTAGAGACTAATTGTTGTTTCACAATGTAAGACATTTGCGGCGTGCGAGAGAGTATCCATAGATAATCTTTTCCACCAGTCACTAGCGCATATTGATAGCCAGGCTTATCAAGTTCAACGATGGTATAAGCCCCATAAAATGGGCCAAAGAACGACACCTTTAAGCGTCCTATATTTGATGTTTCGACGAAGTAGGCTTTGCCGATGGCTTCATTCCACTTGTGCGTTTTAGTGTCGAAGCCATGATTCACTACCTTTAGGCCACCATCTTCACGCAAGCTATATTCTGCATAAACTTTATCTAATCCACGTTCAAAACGGTGGTCTAAGCGAGCGATTTCATACCAAGTACCTAGGTATTTATCAACCTCAAAGTTTGTAATCGCCTTGTATTTAGCATCGTCTCCCGTGCAGGCAAGTAGTACCAAACAAAGTAATAAATAAAGTTTTTTCATATGACCTTTTTCCTTTCCCTTAACGACCACGCCCACCGCTGCCAGTGTGTCCGCCACGACTGCCCCCATTATTGCGATTGGCATTTCGTCCTGCATTTGGATTTGGACCTCTATTTTGTGGCTTAGGCGCAAACAAAGCAGGTTGTGGCATGGCTTGATGCCTTGCTGCCTCTGACATGTTTTTTGTAGATGAGTTTTGTGTTTGGTTTCTATTGCCGTCTACAGGTGCTTTGTCTGAACGCTGACCTTGTGGTTTGTTGCGATTATGCTGAGGTTTACCTTGTGATGGTTTTGCTCCTACGTTTTGTGGGCGACGTTGTTGTGGCCTAGGTGCACGTGGTGCTTCAGGCTCCGCCTTTTCTGGTTGAACCCAGCCATCAGCTGGTACTTTTGGAATCTCGCGCTTAATAAGCTTTTCAATATCTTTGAGTAGCTTTAATTCTTCACGGTCAACCAATGAAACCGCAGAACCACTGCTGCCCGCACGGCCAGTTCTACCAATGCGGTGTACGTAATCTTCAGGCACATTAGGGAGCTCAAAATTAATCACTTGTGGCAATTGGTCAATATCCAAACCGCGTGCTGCAATGTCGGTAGCCACTAATACGCGCACCGTGCCATCTTTAAACTGGGCTAGTGCTTTGGTACGTGCGCCTTGGCTTTTGTTGCCGTGAATCGCTGAGGCTTCAATACCATCTTTAACGAGTTTTTCAGCTAAGCGGTTTGCGCCGTGCTTCGTGCGGGTAAAGACGAGCACTTGTTGCCAGTTGTTATGTTTTACCAAATGGCTCACTAGCTCGCGCTTAAAGCTTTGGCTAATCATATGAACGGTTTGCTCAACGAGCTCTGAAGCGGTATTGCGGCGAGCTACTTCAACAAAACCAGGATTGTTAAGCAGGCCATCAGCCAGCGCTTTAATCTCATCAGAGAACGTGGCTGAGAATAGTAAGTTTTGACGAGCTTTAGGCAATAAAGCCAAAATCTTTTTAATGTCCCGAATAAAACCCATATCCAACATGCGGTCGGCTTCGTCAAGCACCAGAATTTCTACGCCTGATAAATCCACGGCTTTTTGGTTGGCAAGGTCGAGCAAGCGTCCTGGCGTCGCGACTAAGATATCCAAAGGTTTTCTTAAGCGTGACATTTGCGGGTTGATGTTCACCCCACCAAAAATCACCGTTGAGGTGAGTGATAAATATTTGCCGTAAGTTTTAACAGACTCTTCAATCTGCGCAGCAAGCTCACGCGTTGGTGTCAGCATCAAGCAACGAGGGCGACCTTTGCCTAAATCAGCCAATGGCTTTTGGCTTAGGATGTGCAAAATCGGCAAGGTGAAACCAGCGGTTTTACCTGTGCCTGTTTGTGCGCCAGCGAGTAAATCACCGCCTGTTAAGACTTGTGGAATCGCTTGCGCTTGAATCGGGGTTGGGGTGGTATAGCCCGCAGCGTTAATGGCGCGGAGAATAGGTTCTGCTAAGCCTAAATCATTAAAGTTTGGGCTAGCGTTTGTAACTTCTGAAGACAATGTAAATTCCTTAAAGGAGATTTATAAGTGGTCTGTTGCCCTTAAGACAACACCAATCGAGACTAACAAATAAGGGATAAAAGTGTTGGCGCATGGCGCCTTTAGGCCGCTGTGCTGATTGGTATGGCACAGGGAAGCATTGATTATACGGAGTATTGCGAGATTAGCTAGCTAATTAAATCTTTTCAGTATGCGTGAGTAAATGTAACTCTTCTGCGGTCAGCCAGCGCCATTCTCCTTCAGCGAGATCTTTGGGGAGTGTGACTTCGCCAATCTTGATGCGTTTAAGGGCTTCTACGCGATTGCTATTCGCGGCGACCATGCGTTTTACCTGGTGATATTTACCTTCAGCCAGTGTCATATGCAGGATATGACTGCTGATTTGCTCGCATGCAAGCGCTGCAATCGGTGCTGGTTCATCTATGAGCTGCACGCCATCGAGTAGATTTTTAATTTGCACTGCGTCCACTGGGTGCTTGCAATTTACTTCGTACACTTTGGGCACTTTCCATTTAGGTGAACTCAAGCGGTGGATAAAATGGCCATCGTCAGATAGCAAAATTAAGCCCGTGGTGTCTTCATCCAAACGGCCGATACATTGCACGTCACGCTCGACTAATGGATGCGGCAATAAGCTGTAAACCGATGGGTGATGGAGGGTTTTATGTGAGCATTCGTAATGCGCTGGTTTGTTGAGCATTAAGTAAGCTTGCTCACGATATTGCCAAGGTTCGCCATCCACCGTGAAGTGAAGCTCTTCGGTGTGAAATTCTGCAAATGGGTCATCACAAGGTTCACCGTTGACGGTGACAGCATCGTGCCTAACTAAGATGCGGCAGGCTTTGCGAGAGCCAAAGCCTTGGGAATGTAAAACGCGTTCTATCGATATTTTTTTAGACATGGCGGCATTATAGAGGCTTTTATGCGCTCATCACTTCAATATTGCCATTCTCTGCAATCAGCACTTGGCTGGCGATGCCATAAAACACTCCGTGTTCCACTATCCCAGGCGTATTGTTAAGTAGCGTGTTGAGCGCCTCATCGTAGATGTTTGCAGGAAATTGCATATCTAAAACATAGCTACCATGTGCGCTGATGGCCACATTGTCTTTACCCGCATTGAGACGAATATCCCCTTGGGCGCCATGTTTTTCTAATTGGTGTTTGACCATTTGCCACGCGCTAGGAATCACTTCAATGGGAATGATGAACTTTTCACCAATACGGCTGACGAGCTTGCTTTTATCGGCGACCACAATAAATTGATCTGCAGCTTTGGCGAGAAGCTTTTCCATCACTAAATCTTGCCCGCGGCCTTTGAGCAGGCTTAAGTTGTGAGTAATTTCATCTGCGCCGTCAACATATAAGTCGATACGTTTTAGTTGTGCAATAGATACAACTTTAAGCCCACAACTTTCGGCTTTCATCGCGCTAATCGTTGAACTTGCAACTGTGCTGATGTTAAGCCCTTCATCGGCTTGTCGTTTGGCGAGATGCTCAATAAAGTAATTGGCAGTTGAGCCTGTGCCTAATCCGATCACCATGCCACTCTTTGCGAGCTTGGCGGCTTCAAATGCCACTAATTCTTTATCGTTCATTGCTTGTTTCCTTAATGGGAGGTTAGGCGGCGTAAGCTTCACGCTTTCTGGCACGAGCGAGGGCAGGACGCTCTGAATGTTTATTCATGTAGTTGAGTAAAGTCTCGTTGAGATTCACTTTGACGTGATGCGCCCAATGTAAGACTGATACGCAAATAATATCTGCTGCGCTAAACTGGTTGTTAGCGATGTATTGGCGGCCTTTTAGGTGGGCGCTTAACACAGTAGCAGCTTTTTCAAACTCCCAATAACTAGTGATTGCTATTTCAGGGATGCGTTTATCTTCAGGTAGGAAACGGTCGTGTTTTGCGGCCGTCCACAAATGAACCTCTAGCTCTGAAACCACAAAGAATAGCCACTGAAAATATTCAGCTCGGCCTTTTGCATCTGTTGGGATAAGTTTAGCGGCTGGAAATTTCTCTGCAATATAGGTGCAGATGGCGGCTGATTCGCTGATTGGATGACCATCATCCACCAAAGTTGGAATTTTTCCGAAAGGATTAATCGCTAAAAAAGCAGCTTGTTTGTGCTCGCCTGCGCGCAAGTTAATGAGTTCATATTCATACTCCGCGCAGGTTTCTTCTAAGGCCCAAGCAGCGCGAGAGGAGCGGGTTTGTGGGTAGCCGTATAGTTTTATCATGTTATGAGTTCTTTGTTTAGAAGTGGTCAAAGTATAGGGGTAATCAAAGTAGTTTAAGTTAAAATGCCACAACAATTTAGTTTAAGTAAATATCCATGACATTCAAACACATTATTTCACGCGATAACAGTCTATTTAAGCAGCTTAAAAAACTGGCTGACTCCTCACGTGAACGCCGTAAACTGGGGGAGACCTTGCTCGATGGTGCGCATTTAGTGGAGACTTATCTCGAAGTGTTTGGTGAGCCACGTTTGCTGATTATTGCCGAGGGTGAAAGCACGGCTGAGGTGTCGCATCTTATTCAGCAATTAGCAGATGTGCCAACCGTGATGTTCCCAACTTTAATGTTTCAAGAGCTTGCGCCAGTTGCAAGCCCAACGGGTATTTTGGCATTGGTGAAAACACCAACGATTCCACTTCCAGAATCGCTTAACTTTGTATTGATGTTAGAAGACATTCAAGACCCAGGTAATTTAGGTTCTATGCTTCGCACGGCGGCGGCGGCCGGTGTAGATGCAGTCTATTTGTCAGAAGGCTGTACCGAAGCTTGGTCACCCAAAGCTTTAAGGGGCGGGCAGGGCGCACAGTTCACTTTGCCGATTGTTGAGCGCGCTGATTTAGTGGGCTTGGCAAGTAATTTTGAAGGCCAAGTTTTAGCAACCACTTTGCGTGGCGACTCTATTTACAAATTGGATTTAACCAGTCCAACCGCTATTGCGATTGGTAATGAAGGTAACGGCCTTAGCGGCGCTATGCAAAAAGCGGCAAGTCATCATGTCACTATTCCAATCGCAGAAGGTGTTGAGTCGCTTAATGCAGCGGCAGCAGCTTCAATTTGCTTGTTTGAGCGGGTGAGGCAGACGATTTAATTAGTGTTTTGTTTTTGAAACCGGCGGCGTAATGTCTGCCGCAAAGAGCTGTTCTGCATCGACTTTGTCAAACACGTAAGCCGCATTACAAAAGTCACAATTTACCTCTATCTCACCGCGCTCTTCAATGATGCTATCGACTTCTGTCATGCCTAGCATTTTGAGCATATTGCTGACGTTTTTGCGTGAACAAGAGCAACGGAAACAGATGTTGCGCGGGTCAAATAATCGGACGTCTTCTTCGTGAAATAGTCGTGTGAGTAGTGTTTCAGCTGGGAGTGTAAGCAATTCTTCATCGGTAATAGTCTCAGCTAAAAAGCCTGTTCTCGCCCAAGCATCTGCATCTTGTTCCGGTAAATCCGGGAGCTTTTGTAAGAGCATTCCGGCTGCAGATTGTTGGTCACATGCTAGCCAAATGCGTGTTTCAATTTGCTCTGAACGTTCCATGTAGTTTTGTAAGATTTCGCTGATGCTATCCCCCTCAATTGGCACAATACCTTGATAGGTTTGACCGCCATCCTTTGGGTCTAAGGTAATCACAAAGTGGCCATTGCCAATTAGTTCGGTAAAGCTTTGGTTGTTGATTTCGCCTTGCCATTTTGCTGTCGCACGCATTTCAAGTGATGCACTACACTCAACCACTAATAGGTTTAACGGGCCTTGGCCTTGAATCTGCAAAATAAGCGCACCATTTTCTAGCTTGAGCGTGGCGGCTAACAGTGCAGCGGCAGCCATCAGTTCTCCCAAAGCGTTTTTTAAGAGCGGTGGATAATCTACATGCTGAAGTGCTGTGTTGTAAGTATCCTGTAAACGAACCGTGTTCCCGCGAATAGGGGTGTTATCGAACACAAAGCGGTGAAGTTGGTCGTTTGAAAGAGCAGTGCTTTTGAATGTCATCATGCGGGGCATTTTATCATGACACTGAGGTTGAACTAAGATAAAACGATGCTGCGTTGCTTTGCGATTTTAGTGATATCCCAATGTTGTTTAGCCCATTGCAAAATGTCATTTGCGCTGTGATTACTTAAATCTTTGGGAGGTTGTTGTCCTAAAAAGTTAAGCGCTTGCGTGAGCATTGTTGAAGCGTGTGCAGTATGAATGGCTGGTGCCAAGGTTTGTTTGCTGAGCTTTTCGTGAGCCGCATTGCTGGCAACGGGTATGTGCGCATATTGCGGTGCTGGTTGGCCGAGTAATTGTTGCAGGTAAATTTGGCGCGGGGTTGAATCTAGTAAATCAGCGCCGCGAAGAACATGAGTGATGCCTTGTTCAATATCATCCACAATGACTGCGAGCTGGTAAGCGCATAAGCCATCGGCACGCTGTAATACAAAGTCTCCGACGTCATACGCTAGGTTTTGTTGAATTTTTCCTTGAATAGCATCGTTGAAGGTGATTCCTTCAGCGTTAACAATGACACGGCTTGCATGAGGGGTTTTGACGGCGATTTTGTGGCGGCATGTGCCAGGGTAAATTAAGCCATCAATGCCATGCTGGGGTGGCCTGTGATTGTAGGAATCTGCAATTTCTTTACGCGAGCAATCGCAGCTGTAAATAAGGGATTTTGTTTGTAGCTGTGATAGTGCATTTTGATAAAAGCTACTTCGCTGAGATTGGTAAACGACTTCGCCATCCCATTCAAAACCAAAGTTTTCAAGGGTGCGCAGAATGTCATCGGCAGCGCCCGTCATTTCTCTTGGTTTGTCGAGGTCTTCTATGCGTACTAGCCATCGTCCGCCTTCAGACTTTGCCTGGCAATAACTACCGAGGGCTGCTAATAACGAGCCGAAATGAAGCGGGCCTGTGGGTGAGGGGGCAAAGCGACCTATCATGAGTGGATGTGTTTAATGAACAGCCTGCAGATATGGCGGAATATACCAGGATTGCAAATCACGCCCCAGCAAAACAAGGTGGCAGTGCATACGGTCCCCTCCATTTGCACTTACATCAAACTCATAAGTACGCAAGATTTGCACATGGCCTTTGGCATTTCGTCCTAAACGTAAACGCACGCAAGCCACGCTTTCATCCAAAAGCTGTAAATTGGTGCGATGAGTGAGGTCGTGGCCTTTTGTAATGGCAGCATCTCTTGCAGAAATACTGTCAAACCAAAACCAGGCGAGCAGAATAATGCTAATAAGTAATAGATTTTCCAAGGCAAAGTCTTATTGTGTTGAGCATGGCTAGAGTTTAATCAATGTTGATCTTTTCGTCATGCCTGAATCCACAAAGGCCAAATTGCACAAAATTGGTGCAATGCACTAGATGTTGCATTAAATTGGTGCATTAGTTTATTTTTGTTCGAAATGAAAGATATTTATAAACAATGAGCTATAAAAGCTGGCGTAGTTTTTGCTAATGTATTGGATTAAATTTAGGCTGACCTTTTGCTGGCGGACCTGAAAAAGATAATTAAAAAATTTAAATGAGGATGAAAATATGGAAGCGCTTCAGTCGGCGAGTGATGTCTTATTTGTGTTGTTAGGCGCCATTATGGTCTTAGCGATGCATGCGGGGTTTGCATTTTTGGAGGTAGGTACGGTCCGTCGTAAAAACCAAGTGAATGCTTTGGTCAAAATCATGGTGGATTTCTCTATTTCGACCATTGCCTATTTCTTTATTGGTTACAGTGTTGCTTACGGTATTGGCTTTTTACAAGGCGCTGAGGTGCTTGCGGCTAAAAATGGCTATGAACTAGTCAAATTTTTCTTCTTGCTCACTTTTGCTGCGGCCATTCCAGCGATTATCTCAGGGGGGATTGCAGAGCGCGCTAAATTTAATCCTCAGCTAGCTGCGACCTTCTTATTAGTTGGTTTAGTTTATCCCTTCTTTGAGGGCATTGCTTGGAATCATCACTATGGTATTCAAGAATGGCTTAAAGCGAGCTATGGTTTTGAATTCCATGATTTTGCAGGCTCGGTGGTGGTGCATGCGATGGGTGGTTGGATTGCTTTGGGCGCAGTTATTTTGCTTGGTGCACGTCATGGCCGTTATGGTAAAGATGGTCGTTTGCATGCGCATCCGCCTTCAAACATTCCATTCTTGGCTTTAGGTGCGTGGATTCTGACAGTTGGTTGGTTTGGCTTTAATGTGATGTCAGCACAAACTTTAACTGGCGTTACAGGGCTGGTAGCAATCAATTCTTTAATGGCGCTGGTTGGCGGTACGATTGCCGCATTGGTCATGGGTAAAAACGACCCGGGCTTTGTTCATAATGGCCCATTGGCTGGTTTGGTTGCTGTATGTGCTGGTTCTGATGTCATGCATCCGCTTGGTGCTTTGGTGACAGGCGCCGTTGCAGGTGCCTTATTTGTTTGGGCATTTACACTCACGCAGAATCGCTGGAAAATTGATGATGTCCTAGGTGTGTGGCCATTGCACGGTTTGTGTGGTGCTTGGGGGGGTATTGCTGCTGGGATCTTTGGTGCCAAGGCCTTTGGTGGGATGGGCACAGTTAGCCTTATGTCGCAACTTATTGGTACTGGTTTAGGAATTTCGATTGCCTTGGCTGGTGGCTTTATTGTTTATGGTTTAATCAAAAAGCTAGTTGGTATCCGTATGGATGTTGAAGATGAATACATGGGCGCTGATTTGGCGATTCATAAAATCACAGCAACACCAAATATGGGTGGTGGCGACGAATAAATTTTAGGGTTTGCAGAAAAAGAAAAAGGCTCAGAATACTGAGCCTTTTTTACGTCAAGCAGTTGTTAGATTACTCTGAGATTTTTTTCAGATTATCTAAACCGCCACGGTAAACGCTTGTCATTACTTTAACAGCTGTCGCGTCATCTGCGCCTTCAGCTGGGGTGGTAGCTAAATCTTTACGTTTGAAACTGCCTTCCCAAACAACTAAAGCTTTGTCTTTGCCAGCAGCTTTAACAGTCACTGATGAGACGTAGCTTGTTACTGGAAGAACGCCTTCAATGATAGAGTATTTGAATGTTTTGCCTTTAGCATTGTAGCTAAGTAGTTTTTCTTTAATTGTGCCGCCATCTTGGAGCGTTAGAAGACGCTCAGCTCCAACTTTATTATTTTTGCCTGATACGATTTCTGTTGTTTTAACAGCAGGATGCCAAGCACCTAGGTCATTAAAGTTACTTACCTTTGTCCAAACTGTCGCTGCTGAAGCGTTAATGGTGACTTCTTCATGTGCTGAAAGATTTTTAGCTTCTTCTGCTGAAGCATTGAATGCTGTGCTAACTAATAATGAAGCGAGTAATAAACTGTATTTCATATGATGTCCTTTGTAATTGATTTTTTTATATCATAATTTGATATACAGACCAGTATACCCCTATTCCGAAAGGAGTCTATTAAAATTTTCAATCAGGCGAATTTAATAAGCATGATGCTTGGTTAAGCATGTTTCACTTGCTAGAATTGACTGGAAAATGTCGATTTTTTAGCTCATTAGAGAAAGTGTAGAAATTTTGAAAAATACCTTCCGTTCGCTTTCTGGAAAAAACTTCCGTTTTTACTTTTTTGGGCAATCAATATCGTTAATTGGATATTGGGTTCAGCAAGTAGCGCTCTCTTGGATAGCCTATCGCATTACTGGGTCTGCTTTTATGCTCGGATTAGTTGCTTTTTCTGGTCAAGTTCCAATGCTGGTTGCCACGCCGATTGGAGGTGTGCTTGCTGATCGATTCAGCAAAAGAAACATTTTACTTTGTACTGAATTAATTGAACTGGTAGTAGCAATTACGCTATCGCTAATAGCGTGGCAACAGCTTTTTAGCCCTTCCATTTTGATTATTGCATCATTGGTGTTAGGTATTTTGGGTGCAATAGAAATGCCATCGCGCCAGGCTTTTATAAATGAGATCATTCATGATCGAAGTGTACTTTCTAACGCTATCGCCCTAAATTCCCTTACATTTAATGTCGCTCGTCTTTTGGGTCCTGCGATTGCGGGTTTTACTTTAGCTATTTTTAACGAGTCACTATGTTTCGTTCTCAATAGCTTTTCTTATTTTGCGTCAATTTATACTTTGTTATCGATTAGATCTGAAAAAGTTGACGCATCTAAACGGGTGAGTTCTGTCAGGGATGGGCTTGATTACATTGTGCAAACCCCAATGGTTCGGTGGTTGATTTTGTGTGTTGCGATGACGAGTATTGGCGTTTCACCCTTTATGACCTTCATGCCTGTTTATGCAAAAGTTGTTTTTCATGGAGGTCCTGATTTGTTGGGAATCCTTTTAGGTTCTTCTGGACTCGGGGCATTTGCCGCATCACTTTATTTGGCGAATAAAAAATCTACAGTTAACTTAAAGTATGTGATTCCCATTTCTTGTATCGGGGGTGGTTTTTCAGCCTTGTTTTTTTCTTACAATGTGCTCCTCAGCTTAGCTTTGCCGCTTCTGCTGATTTCTGGTGCAAGCTTTATAACGGTCGTCACCTCTTGTAACATCCTCTTGCAAGAGGTTGTTCCTCAGACGCTTAGGGGAAAAGTAATGGCTTTGTATACCATGTCTTTTATCGGGATGCTGCCGATAGGCGGGCTCATTTATGGCGGTATTGCTGAGCATCTTGGTAGTGTAAAACCAGTCTTTATTATCGCTGGCGTTATATCCACTATTTTTGGTGTTGTTCTGTTAAAAAAATTTCCTATATTAGTCAATGAGGCATGAGATTTTAACTTTTAACCTATCTCAACAGGGGGCAAGTCTTTTAGTTCTTCATCGGTAAATAAACGACCTTTGGTAATAAAAGCTTTGCCAGTGCCGCAGTCGAGGGAGAATGAGCCGCTAGAGGCATCCATTGCATCAAGAATGGTGTGGGTATTTTCTGAAAATTGAAAGTGGCTGTGCCCCATGTAAAAGGCAGCACCCTCTACTTCACCCACTTTGACGTCGGATGGTGTCTTACGAAATTCATTGGCTGGCATACACATTGGGCCGCTACCTTCGCAACATCCACCCGATTGGAAAAATATAATCGGTCCATGCTGCGCAGTTAACTGCCGAATTAGCGCAATTGCAGAAGGGGTTCCAGAAATACGTTCAGCCATCATCCACTCCTAATAACAGACAAAAAAAGAGGCGGTAATTAACCGCCTCTTTATACTAGCTTTATTACTTGACTAATTCAATAGGGAATTAATTCCTTTTGATTAGAAGAAGCCTAGCTTTTTAGGGCTGTAGCTTACTAACAAGTTTTTAGTTTGTTGATAGTGATCAAGCATCATTTTGTGTGTTTCACGGCCGATGCCTGATTCTTTGTAACCGCCGAACGCTGCATGTGCTGGGTATGCATGGTAGCAGTTAGTCCAAACACGGCCAGCTTTGATGCCACGACCCATGCGGTAAGCACGGCTGCCATCACGACTCCAAACGCCAGAACCCAAACCGAAGATAGTGTCGTTAGCGATTTCTAAAGCTTCAGCCTCATCTTTAAAGGTTGTTACTGCAAGCACTGGTCCAAAAATTTCTTCTTGGAAAATGCGCATTTTGTTGTGGCCTTTAAATAGTGTTGGCTTCACGTAGTAACCTTGTGACAAATCGCCACCTAGTTTGTTTTGTTCGCCACCGATAAGTAGTTCAGCACCTTCTTGTTTGCCGATGTCCATGTAAGACATAATCTTGTTCAATTGGTCCGCAGAAGCTTGTGCGCCAATCATTGTGTTTGGATCAAGTGGGTTGCCTTGTTTAATGGCAGCAACACGTGGTAATACGCGTTCCATGAATTTGTCATAAACAGATTCTTGAATCAATGCACGTGATGGACATGTACAAACCTCACCTTGGTTGAATGCAAACAATACCAAACCTTCAACTGCTTTATCAAAGAAGTCGTCGTCAGCAGCTGCGATATCATCAAAGAAGATGTTAGGTGACTTGCCACCTAATTCTAGTGTTGCAGGAATTAGGTTGCCAGCAGCAGCTTGTGCAATAACGCGGCCAGTGGCAGTAGAGCCTGTGAACGCAATTTTTGCGATACGGCGGCTGTTTGCAAGAGGAGCACCAACTTCACGGCCATAACCGTTCACGATGTTCATAACGCCAGGTGGCACGATGTCAGCAATTGTTTCCATCAAAATCATGATGCTAATTGGTGTAAATTCAGCCGGCTTCATGACTACACAGTTACCAGCAGCTACAGCAGGTGCAAGTTTCCATGCGGCCATGAGAATTGGGAAGTTCCAAGGAATAATTTGACCAATTACGCCCAGTGGTTCGTGGAAGTGATACGCAACCATTGTGTCGTCGATCTCGCTCAGTGTGCCTTCTTGAGCACGCAAGCAGCCGGCAAAGTAACGGAAATGATCAATTGCCAATGGGATATCAGCATTCATTGTTTCGCGGATTGGTTTGCCGTTGTCGATCGTTTCCGCAGTTGCTAACAACTCAAGATTAGCTTCCAAACGGTCAGCGATTTTAAGCAACATGTTCGCGCGCTCTTGCACGGATGTTTTGCCCCATTTGTCAGCTGCAGCGTGCGCTGCATCTAATGCCAATTCAACGTCTGCTGCGCCAGAGCGAGCTGCTTTTGTGTATGGCAAACCAGTGATTGGTGTAATCACATCGAAGTATTCGCCGCTAGCTGGTGCAACCCATTTGCCGCCAATAAAGTTATCATATTTGGCTTTGTATGGGATTTTTACGCCCATGCCTTTAAGTAGTTCTAAGCTCATTCTCATTATCTCCGTAGTTTTTAATTTATGTTTGCCATGTTGCTTAAGTACCACCCGTAACTTTACTCCAAATCAAAATAAAATGAAGCCCCTTAATTGACCAAAATAAGCGATTTTTTAGTGGTGATATTAAAAGTGTTTGATGTTTAAGAATTGTTTAGATTATCCCCATTTTAAAAGTGGGTTCATTGTTGATGGCTTTGATGACTTTTCCGCGCCGATACTGAACACAAGCAACTTAATGATTGATACAATAATGTAAATAATTTGTAACTTTTTTCGGTAATTCGCATCAAACACAGGAATTGCCCCAATATAAGTCTTGGAGAGAAGTTGTGTCAGATGAAATTTTAGTGAGTATTGATCAGCACATAGAAGCTCACGTTAATGTGCCAGGCGCTTTAATGCCGCTACTCCATGCGATTCAAGATGATATTGGCTACGTGCCAGAAAGTACTTATCCGCGCATTGCTAAAGCTTTAAATTTATCTGTGGCTGAAGTGCACGGTGTTGTGACCTTTTATCATCACTTTCGCACGCATGCACCAGGTAAGCATATTCTCCAAATATGTCGTGCTGAGTCATGCCAAGCAATGGGCTCTGAGGCCTTAGAGGCTTATGTGAAGAAAACCTTGGGTGTCGACTACCACCAAACAACATTGGATGGTGCGATCACACTTGAGCCAGTTTACTGTTTAGGAAACTGTGCTTGTTCTCCTTCAGCATCAATTGATGACCAAGTCTGTGGGCGTGTGAATATTGACCGGGTGAATGAAATCATTGCCGAAGCGAGGAGTGCATAATGGCGATTACAATTTATGTACCTAGAGACTCCAGCGCACTTTCATTAGGCGCAAACAAAGTTGCAGCTAATATCCAAGCTGAGGCTAACAAGCGCAATGTTGAAATCAACTTGGTTCGAAATGGTTCTCGTGGTTTATTTTGGCTAGAAACCATGGTGGAAGTTAATACGCCTAAAGGACGTGTGGCTTATGGTCCTGTGATGCCAAAAGATGTGCAGAATTTATTTGATGCTGATTTCATTAATGGCGGCGCACATCCGCTGAATCTGGGCTTGACTGATGAAATTCAATGGCTGAAAAAACAGGAGCGTTTAACCTTTGCCCGCGTTGGTATTACTGACCCAGTTTCTGTTGATGATTATGTGGCGCATGATGGTTACCGAGGCTTAAAAAATGCTTTGGCTAAATCCGGCGCAGAAATCGTTAAAGAAGTGACTGACTCTGGTTTGCGTGGCCGCGGGGGTGCAGCTTTTCCAACAGGCATTAAATGGAACACTGTCTTGAATGCGCCAGCAGATCAAAAATACATTGTATGTAATGCCGATGAAGGTGACTCCGGCACTTATTCAGACCGCATGATTATGGAGGGGGATCCACTCGTCTTGATTGAAGGCATGACGATTGCTGGTCTTGCTGTTGGTGCGACGCAAGGCTACATATACTTACGTTCAGAATATCCTGATGCATTAGTAACGCTGAATGAAGCGATTGCAAATGCTTATCAAGCTGGCTTCTTGGGTGATGATATTTGCGGTAGTGGCAAGCGTTTCCATTTAGAAGTTCGTCGTGCGGCTGGCGCTTATGTCTGTGGTGAAGAAACTTCATTGCTCGAAAGCCTGGAGGGAAAACGCGGTTTAGTGCGTTTCAAACCACCACTTCCTGCGATTGAAGGTTTGTTCGGCAAGCCAACGGTTGTGAATAACGTGATTTCATTAGCTACTGTGCCTATCGTTTTAGATAAAGGTGGCAAGTTCTATCAAGACTTTGGCATGGGTCGTTCACGCGGTACGTTGCCTATCCAATTGGCTGGAAATATCAAACAATGTGGCTTGGTTGAAAAAGCCTTTGGGGTAACGTTACGTGAATTGCTGTATGACTTTGGCGGGGGGTCAGCTTCAGGTAAGCCAATCCGCGCTGTTCAAGTGGGTGGCCCGCTCGGTGCTTATTTGCCTGAGTCTCAATTCGATACACCTTTAGATTACGAAAAATTTACAGAGATTTGGGCTGTACTTGGTCACGGCGGGATTGTGGCCTTTGACGACAGTGTAGATATGGCAAAAATGGCACGTTACGCCTTTGAGTTCTGTGCAGTGGAGTCATGTGGTAAATGTACGCCATGCCGCATCGGCTCAACCCGTGGTGTTGAAGTAATGGACAAGATTATTGCTAAAGAAGACCATGCGAAAAACATCACCTTGGTGCGCGACTTAAGCGACACGATGTTGAACGGTTCACTCTGTGCATTGGGTGGTATGACCCCTTATCCTGTGCTTAGCGCAATTAATCATTTCCCAGAAGATTTTGGCCTTAAAAAAGGTCAAGTGGCTTAAGGCTGCTAGGAGAAACTCATGAGTAAATATACTGATTTCGGTACGCCAGCAAAAATATCTGACAATCAAGTCACGCTAGAGATTGATGGCACGCAAATTACGGTGCCAGAAGGCACCTCGATTATGCATGCTGCCATGGTGGGCGGTGTGACGGTGCCTAAACTTTGCGCTACGGATAGTCTGGACCCTTACGGCTCTTGCCGTTTGTGCTTGGTGGAGATTGAAGGGCGCCGCGGCTTCCCAGCTTCATGTACCACGCCCGTGGCTGAAGGTATAAAAGTTAAAACGCAAACGCCAAAATTAGCGGATATTCGCAAAGGGGTCATGGAGCTTTATATTTCAGACCATCCGCTTGATTGCCTTACATGTGCTACTAATGGTGATTGCGAATTGCAAGATATGGCAGGTGCTGTGGGTTTGCGCGAAGTGCGTTATGGCTACAATGGTGAAAATCATCTCAAGTCAGAAAAAGATACTTCAAATCCTTACTTCCAGTTTGATCCTTCAAAATGTATCGTCTGTTCACGCTGCGTTCGTGCTTGTGAAGAAGTGCAGGGTACGTTTGCATTGACCATTCAAGGCCGTGGTTTTGAGTCTAAAGTAGCTTCTGGCACTGAAAACTTTTTAGAGTCAGAATGTGTTTCTTGCGGTGCTTGTGTGCAGGCTTGTCCAACAGCGACATTAATTGAAAAATCTGTAGTGCAGCATGGCGTGCCTGAGCATTCAGTAACAACGACATGTGCTTATTGTGGCGTGGGTTGTTCTTTCGATGCTGAAATGAAAGGCGAGCAAGTAGTTCGCATGGTGCCAAGTAAACATGGTGGTGCGAATCATGGTCACTCGTGTGTTAAAGGTCGCTTTGCTTGGGGCTATGCAACTCATCAAGATCGCATCACGACCCCAATGATACGTAAGAGTATCCATGATGCTTGGACTGAAGTTTCATGGGATGAGGCGATTAATTACGCAGCGAGTGAAATTGCACGCATCCAAGCGAAATACGGCAAAGAGTCAGTCGGCGGTATTACTTCATCTCGTTGTACCAATGAAGAGGTCTACGTTACTCAAAAGCTTATACGTGCGGTATTGGGAACGAATAACGTTGATACCTGTGCGCGTGTTTGTCATTCACCAACAGGTTATGGCTTAAAACAAACATTGGGTGAATCCGCAGGTACACAGACGTTTGATTCTGTGATGCACTCAGATGTAATTTTTGTGATGGGAGCAAACCCAACCGATGGTCACCCAGTATTTGGCTCGCAAATGAAGCGTCGCTTGCGTGAAGGTGCGAAATTGATTGTGGCCGACCCACGTCAAATCGACTTGGTTTCATCACCACACGTTAAAGCTGACTACCATTTAAAATTACGTCCAGGCACAAACGTAGCATTAATTGCTGCCATGTCTCATGTGATCGTGACTGAAGGCTTAGTGAACGAAGCATTCGTTAAAGAGCGCTGTGAAGTTGACTCTTTCGAAGCTTGGCGAGATTTTGCGTCAAAACAAGAAAACTCTCCTGAGGCTTTGAGTGAAACCCTAGGCGTCCCAGCAGAAGATCTCCGCGCGGCAGCACGTTTATATGCAACGGGTGGCAATGCAGCGATTTACTACGGCTTGGGCGTGACTGAACATAGCCAAGGCTCGACCACTGTCATGGGCATTGCTAACCTTGCGATGGCAACGGCTAATGTTGGTCGTGAAGGCGTTGGTGTGAATCCGCTGCGTGGTCAAAATAACGTGCAAGGCTCATGTGATATGGGCTCGATGCCGCACGAATACCCAGGTTATCGCCATGTATCTGATGATACGACACGCGCACTGTTTGAAACTGCATGGGGTCGTCCACTCAGTAAAGAGCCTGGCTTGCGTATTCCAAATATGCTTGATCAAGCGATTAGTGGCAATTTTAAAGCCTTGTATTGCGTAGGTGAAGACATCGTTCAGTCTGACCCAAATACACAGCACGTGACGCATGGTCTAGAGTCTATGGAGTGTGTAATTGTCCAAGATCTGTTCTTGAACGAAACTGCGATGTACGCCCATGTATTCTTCCCTGGCGCTTCATTCCTAGAAAAATCAGGTACATTCACTAATGCTGAACGTCGTATTTCACCAGTGCGCCGAGTGATGACCCCTAAAAATGGTTTTGAAGATTGGGAAGTGACCGCTAAACTCGCTAGTGCCTTGGGTTATCCTATGCATTACTCACATGCATCCGATATCTTGGATGAAATTGCTGCATTAACGCCTACATTCAAAGGCGTCAGCTTTAAGAAATTAGATGAACTTGGTAGCGTTCAATGGCCGTGTGATGATGCAAATCCCACAGGCACACCAACGATGCACATTGATGAGTTTGTGCGAGGCAAAGGTAAGTTCTTTATAACTGAATATGTGCCAACTACTGAAAAAGTAAATGCTAAATACCCGTTAATTTTGACAACCGGTCGTATTCTTTCTCAATACAACGTAGGCGCCCAAACACGTCGTACTGATAATGTGGCATGGCATCCAGAAGATGTCATTGAAATTCATCCACATGATGCTGAAGATCGCGGTATTAATGATGGGGATTGGGTCGGCATTACAAGTCGTGCAGGTGAAACTGTACTTCACGCCAAAATTACTGAGCGCGTTCAGCCTGGCGTGGTTTACACCACATTCCATCATCCTGAATCAGGTGCGAACGTTATCACCACAGATAATTCAGATTGGGCGACTAACTGTCCTGAATTTAAGGTAACGGCGGTTCAATTAACCAAGGTTTCTCAACTATCTGAATGGCAGCGTGAATACAACGCCTTCAGTAAAGAGCAACTTGGTTTTGTACAGCACCCAAAAAATGAAGTGAACGTATAAGCTTAATATTTAACTGATGCAATACCTTAAACAGCCATTGATTGCAGAGACGGCGAGTACCCGCTTGATGGTACAGAAGTGGCAAGCGGGCGACTTTCAATCGCTTGAAGATGTTGTGGCTGAAGAAGTGCCAGTTGCGATGATTTACAACGGTATTTCGCACGCAGTGATGCTGGCAACGCCGCAAGATTTGGAAGACTTTGCTTTGGGCTTTTCATTGGCTGAAGGCATTCTGAGCAGTCAAAAAGAACTTTATGAGATTGAAGTGGTGAAGCAGGCATCTGGCATCGAGCTAAGGATGGAAATCGCTAGTGAGCGATTTTCTCAGCTCAAAGATAGACGCAGAAGCATGACGGGTCGGACGGGTTGTGGTCTATGTGGCGCAGAGAGTTTAGAGCAAGCGCTACGGTTGCCAGAGAGTGTGAACATTTCGAAAGAGGTGTTTGCAAAAGATGCGGTGCTAAAAGTGCTTAAAAGTGCGGTTAGTCAGCAAGTCTTGCAAGCTCAAACAGGCGCTACTCATGCTAGCTTTTGGGTGGAATCTAGTGGCGTAATAGCAATGGTGCGAGAAGATGTAGGTCGTCATAATGCTTTAGATAAATTGCTTGGGGCTAAGGCAAAAAAGGAAGTAGAAGCAGGGTTTGTATTAACGACAAGCCGAGCAAGTTATGAGATGGTCCAAAAGGTCGCTGTTGCTGGTGTTTCTATGTTGGTCGCGATTTCAGCGCCAACAGGTTTGGCAATTCGCGTGGCTGAACAATGTGGCGTGACATTAGTTGGTTTTGCCCGCTCTGAACATTTTGTGGTGTATACCCATCCAGAGCGTTTGCATTAAAAAGATAGTACAAAGAAAAGATAGCTTAGGAAAAAGTAATGAATATCGAGCAGTTGATTACCATGGCCAACCAAATTGGTACGTTTTTCAAGTCTTCACCTGACCAAGAGATGGCGAAGAAAGATATTGTGATGCATCTTAAACGCTTCTGGGCGCTCAGTATGCGTTTGCAGTTGATTGCGCATGTGCAACAAGACGGCAAAGGCTTGGAGCCAATTGTGAAAGAAGCAATTCTTCAGCATCAGGCACTACTTGCTTAAATTTTTCTTATTTATCTTGCCATTCAGTCAATAAAATAGCATGGCAAAATTCCATGTCATCATTCCCGCCGCTGGCTCTGGTAGCCGAATGGCAACAGCTTTGCCTAAGCAGTATCTCCCTTTGCTTGGCCGTCCCATTCTTTCATGGACGCTTGACACTTTTTTAGCATGTGAGCGTATTGCTTCAGTACATCTTGTGCTAAATGCAAATGACGTGCATTGGCAGACGCACTCTAGGCACCATTCCAAGTTATCCATATTGCATTGTGGTGGTGATACACGTGCTGAAACAGTCCTTAACGCGTTAAAGAGTCTTGATGCTGAGCAGGCTGACTGGGTGCTCGTGCACGATGCTGCACGTCCAGGACTCACCCATACACTGTTGGATTCTTTATTGGATGAATTGCAAGATGACGCAGTCGGCGGCTTATTGGCGATTCCGGTGGCAGATACTTTAAAGCGTGCTGATAGTTCCCAGCACGTTGTCAGCACTGAATCACGTGAAGGTTTATGGCAGGCGCAGACGCCGCAAATGTTCCGTTGTGGAATTTTAAAAGATGCGCTGACAAAATCAGGTGGCGCGCCTACGGACGAGGCGCAGGCGGTTGAGGCCTTGGGCTTTAAACCAAAATTAGTAACAGGACAGTTACGCAATCTCAAGATTACTTTCCCGCAAGACTTGGCTTTAGCTGAAGCGATTCTTGCAGCAGATCAGGAAGGAGTAAGGAAATGATCAGGATCGGACAGGGGTACGATGTGCACCAGTTAGTTGAAGGCAGAAAGTGCATCATCGGTGGGGTAGAGATCAAGCATGAAAAAGGCCTGCTTGGTCACTCTGACGCCGACGTGTTATTGCACGCGATTTGTGATGCGATGTTAGGTGCAGCTGCCTTAGGCGATATCGGAAAACATTTCCCTGATACTGACGAGAATTATAAGGACGCAGACTCCAGAAACTTACTTCGTCATGTCGTTTCTATACTTAAGTCGCATGGTTTTGTGCTGAGTAATCTTGATGCGACCATCATCGCGCAAGCACCGAAGATGGCGCCACATATTGAGAAGATGTGTATGAATATCGCTAGTGATTGTGGTGTTGCTAGAGGCCAGGTCAATGTGAAAGCAACCACTACTGAAAAGCTAGGGTTTGCTGGCCGAGGCGAAGGTATTGCAGCTGAGGCAGTCTGTTTAATTACTGCCTCGGCTTAATCTAACTATTCCTGCTCTACTTTAGGCTCCCACTTTCTACCCTTTACCTCATCCGAGAACATTGGGAATAGAAGTGGCAATAGTAATAAGGTAAAGAATGTTGCAGTAATTAATCCGCCTACAATTACCACTGCAAACGGTCTTTGTGTTTCAGAACCAATTCCGTGTGAAAGTGCTGCGGGAAGCAAGCCTAAGCCTGCCATCAAAGCCGTCATGAGGATTGGGCGCAAACGAACTACAGCACCTTCTATGATGGCGTCTGCAACAGATGAACCCTCTAAGATAAGATGTTTTATCTGTTCGACCATGATCACGCCGTTTTGTACAGAAATCCCCGCGAGCGCAATGAATCCAACGGCTGCAGAAATTGACAAATGAAGTCCTGCAAGCCCCAGGCCTGCTAAGCCTCCGATGAGGGTAAATGGAATCATGAGTAGTACTAAGATAGCATTTAACACTGAACGGAAAGCTGTAAACAGCACCACAAAAATTAACAAGATTGAAAGTGGCACAATCACTTTTAGTCGTTTCATCGAGCGCTGTTGATTTTCAAATTGACCACCCCAAGTCATCGAGTAACCTGGAGGGAGCTTGACTTGACTTTTTACTTTCGACATTGCCTCTTGAACAAAGCTGCCTTGGTCACGATTAATAAGGTTAGCTTTAATTGAGACAATACGAGAAACGCCTTCTCGACTTACTCTAGATGCTCCTTGTTTCACAGCAACACTTGAAATCTCTCCAAGTGGAATTACCCCTGCATTGTTAGGGAGAGCGATCGGAAGGTTGCCAATGTCATCTACTGCATCACGATACTCTTTATCAAGCCTTAGCGTGACATCAAATCGCCGATCCCCATCATAAAAAGTGTTAGCTGCATTTCCAGCTAATGCAGTTTGGACTGTGGCATTTACATCACTGGTATTTAGACCGTAACGCGCCAACTTTGCCCGATCTAAGGTGATATCTACCTCTGAATTGCCTGAGATCCGAATTGCTGCAACGTCAGTTGCCCCTTTAATTTTGTTGATTACTCCAACAACTTCATCTGCTTTGGCTTCTAAGATGCTAAGTTCGGGCCCAAAAATTTTTACGGCAATCTCACCTTTAACCCCAGAGAGCGCTTCCTCTACGTTATCTTCAATAACTTGGGAGAAGTTTGTTGGAATGCCTGGAATATCATGCATTTTCTTAGACATGTCTTGAATTAGCTCATCTTTATTCGAGAATCGCCATTCGGATTTTGGTTTTAAGTCAGCTAAGATTTCAATATTGTTTGGCCCTTTCGGGTCAGTACCGTCATCTGGACGGCCAACATGACTCACAACAAGATTAACTTCTTTGTAGCTTGTTAAAATACTACGAATATTACGCTCAATGCTTTTAGTTTTCTCAAGGCCTGTGGAAGGGGGTAGGCTGACCGTTAGCCAAATATTGCCCTCGTCAAGTTTAGGCAAGAACTCTGATCCTAGTAAAGGAGAGAGCATGAGTGATATTGCTAAGATTGATATAGATCCGATTACAATTAGTGTCCTGATTTTTAGCACTTTAGATAATACGCTGCGATATCCTTCTTGGAGCGCATGCATCCAAGCACTATGTTTTTCGCCCATATCTGTTCTTCGCATGAGGTAAGACAAAAGTGATGGCACAAGAGTCAATGTTAGTAATATTGAGCCAAGAAGGGCAAAACTAAGCGTAAAGGCCATAGGCGAGAAGATTTTTCCTTCTACGCGTTGGAAGGTGAAGATAGGTAAGAAAGCCAAAATGATGATCATTTTGGAGAAAAGAATGGGGCGACCCATTTCAATGGCGGTGTTTTTTAGACTACCAATTCGCCATGAATAGGTTCCGTGATGAGGGAATTCATCTACTTTGGCCAGCGCTAGACGCACCATGAGTGCCTCTACCAACACTACCGCACTGTCAATAATAATCCCGAAGTCGACCGCCCCCAGCGAGATAAGATTCGCCGAAACGCCCCGCATATCCATTACGATGAAAGCAAAAAGTAGTGACAGAGGAATGATGGCTGCAACAATCAAAGCTGCTCGCCAATTTCGCAAGAAAATAATGAGTATTGCAACCACCAGGAATGCGCCGACGATCATGTTCTCACTTACTGTATGAACAGTGTGATTAATTAAGCTCGTGCGGTCGTAGAATGGACTTATTTTTACGCCTGGTGGTAGTTTTTTGTTAATTTCGTCTACTTTAGTTCTGAGAGCTTCGATGACCTTGGCCGGATTTTGTCCCTTATTCATCAACACAATACCTTCGATAACATCGTCTTGATTGTTATAAGCAACAATGCCCGATCTGGGGCGGTCGCCAATGGAGACCGCGCCAACATCACTCACTAGAATTGGTTTTCCTCCATTAGAGGTTATTACCGTTTGAGCAATGTCATCTAAGGTGCGATATAAGCCAATAGACCGGACTACTAGTGATTCATCTCCTCGATGCATCAGTCCACCGCCTACGTTTGCGCTGTCGTTAGAAACGGCCTGATTAACTTGGTCAATCGTTACGTTGTATTTCTTAAGAAGGTAAGGGTCTAGCTTAATTTGATATTCTTTAACTGCGCCGCCAAAGCTCGTAATATCAGCAACGCCAGGCACGGTTCTAAGCATTGGGATAATTTGCCAATCTTGAATGGCTCGAATTTCGCGTTGCGGCATATCTTTAGGCGCATCGACTAAGTACCTATAAATCTCACCCACCGCAGTAGTTAGAGGTGCTAATGTCGGTTGATAGCTCGTCGGTAAATTTACCGCTTGTAACTTTTCTAGGACTTGTTGACGGGCAAAGTAGTCATCGGTATTTTCAGAAAAGGTGAGCGTGACCACTGATAATCCAGTGATTGAAACTGAACGCATTTGTGTTAGATGAGGAACACCGCTCATGCCATGTTCAATCGGAAGGGAAACTACACGCTCCACCTCTTCAGGCGCTAAACCAGGCACCTGCGTAACGATTCCAACGTGAACGTCTTCAACATCTGGGAAAGCTTCGATCGGCAAGTTTTGAACAGCAACCACGCCAGCAATGACGATGACCGCGCTTGCAATCATCACGAAGATACGTTGTTGAAGCGCGAAGGTAATGAGTTTTTCTAACATTGTCTATTTGCTTGCTAATTCTGAGTTGAGAAGAATTGCGCCTATGGTCACAACTTTGTCACCGGCAACCAATCCACTTTTAACAGTTACATATTCATGTTCTTGAATATCTAACGAAATACGACGTTTTTTTAGATGGCCTGGCGAAGTCTCAACGAATACATAGCTGTAGAGACCCTCTGTGATGAGTGCGCTAGTTGGTAATCGAATTACCCTCTGATTGTGATTGTTTAAAGGTGTAATGCGGGCATACATTTCAGGCTTAAGCTTGTCTTTACTGTCAATTGAACAGCGAACTTGCACTCTTCTAGAGACAGGGTCGATCATCGTGCCGATCGATAAAATTTTTCCTGTAAATGTTTCTGTCGGATATGCATCTACTTGAATGGAAATTAATTGGCCAATATTTACTTTGCCAAGGTCTCGTTCGGGTAAATCTATTGTTGCCCAAAGGTGTTGTGGGTTGGTAATAATAAATAGAGGGTTAGGTGCATCAGGCCTTACTTCATTCCCAACATTAATTTGGCGATCAACAATTACGCCACTCATAGGCGCTTTAAGTGTAAAACTTTCACTCCCTGACATATTATTATCAACACTTAAATTTCTTAATTTTCCTTTAGCGCGCGTTGCTTCAGCCTGAGCTTGCGCCATGTCAGCTTCGGATGATTCGAAATCTTTATGTGCAATAACGCCACCATCTAATAACATTTTACTTCTCTCGAATGCTTTTCGTTTTAAATCTAAATCCGCGGTGGCTTTTCTGTAATCAGCGATTGCACTTCCTAAATCGGGTGAGTCGACGGTCATTAAAGTCTGGCCAATACTGACTTTATCACCAATTTGGACATGAAGTTTAGTAGCTCTTCCAAGCACTGGCGAACTAACTCGACTTGTATAGTTTTCATCAAAGCTGATTTTACCGTTCATAGCCTCAGCTGTAGGGGCAAGCATTTCTGTCACGGCCTCTATTTTTAGATTGGCTGCTTGAGGGGAGTCATCTTTTATTAAGATTTCGTCGTTCTTTTTAGTTATTGCTGCTGAAGCATGTGTTTCTTTTTCGACTGCGTTGGCCTCTAGGCTTGTTAAACCAATTGCGCTTAGAATTATTGCGTTTAATAGTAATGACTTATTGTGAAGCTTCATCATGTTCCTTTTATTGTACGGATGCGTTGAATTCTTCTTGTGCACTTACAGCAGCTTTCCAAGCTGCGAGCGCTTTTGCATAATCAGCTCGCACAGTTGCCGCATCAAGTTGTATTGCCCTTAATACTCGGCGAGCATCTAATAAATCTGTAATGCCAGTTGCGCCATGGCTATAAGCAAATTCAGCGGCATCAGCTGATTTTTGGGCTTCGGTTAAAATTTGTTGATCAAAGCGAGCTAATTTTTCAGTAGCAGCTTGTAGATCTGCGTTCGCGCGTTTAACCTCACTTAACGCAGCAGCATGAATTTGATCTTTAGCCTCTTGTGCAGCAGTTAAATCGACTTGTGCACGTGCGATTTCACCCTGGTATTCATAGTTTGTGAATAATGGGATGCTGATGGCTGCGCCTATCGTATTTTCCCCGGCTGCTGGCATTTGTCCCGGAAAATGTTGGTATTGGAGAGCAATATTAATATCTCGTGTTTTGAGAGCATTTGCTAGTTTGTTGTTCTCTTCTGCCTGCTTAGCCCTGGCTTCTGCAGCAAGTAGGTCAGGACGCTGGTTAATGTTCACCTCAATATTATTCTGCGTGATTTGACCTCCATCAGGCCAGTTGTCTGTAGCGTTAATATTAGAAGCTTCACTCTCCCTACCAATCAAATAAGCAAGATTAGATTGTGCTTTTTGGCGCTCCGCTTGGGATTGACGCAAATCATTTTTGGTCTTGAGTAAATCCACTTGAATTCTTGATACATCACTTGACGCGATGTCACCTGCTCTAAGTCTTAATGAAGCAGCTTGGAATGTTTTTTCATAAAGACCTACGTTCGCTGTTTGTATTTTTTCAAGTTCTTGAGCTAGAAGAAGATCATAGAAAGTATTGTTGAGCATTAGTGACCATTGTCTTTCTGTATCCTTTAAATCGTATCTTGAGGCTTTAACCGCATTATCAGCGGAAGCGATACGAAGCTCTCTTTTATCTCCACGTTCAAACAATTGGCTGATTTGTACCGTGCTATTGAGTGTTTGATCTTGAAGGCTGTTGCTATTATTTACACTATTTCGGTTACCTTCTTTTCTATTAAGGTTAAAGCTAGATACCCCTATGGATAATGATGGATTTGGTTTTTGTCCCGCAGTAATCGCATCTGCTTCTGTTGCTTGTAATGCACGTTGAGCTGCTAGTAGCTCTCGGTTGTTGGAACGAAAAAGTTTTTGTGCTTCGGCAAGTGTGAGGTGGCTGATATCGACATTGTCAGTGATTGCGAAAGCTTTTTCTTCGATTAACATGCACCCAATTAATAGGATGCTGATTACTTTTAATACACGCATGCGTTTTTACCTTGTGATGGATCAGGTTGTTTTTTTCTCGTTACTTGTGACCTACTAACGCGCCATAGGTTTTAAGGTTGACCATTATAGTGGAGTTTTTTTACAGAATTACGAATGTTACTTATATTTTTAGGCTTTTAATAGGACAATTACTGCACCACTTCCACCATCGTTTGGCCTGGCTTGTGCGTAGGCAATCACCTCGTCTTTTTGCATGAGCCAATGACGGATCTTGTTTTTCAAAACGGGCTCTTTATTTCGAGAGCCTAAGCCTTTTCCATGCACAATACGTACACAGCGAATCCCTCGTTTTTTACACCCCGCTAAAAACTCTGCAACCGTTGCTCGAGCTTCGTCACTGATCATGCCGTGCAAATCCAGATTGGCTTGCACCACCCAGTGGCCGCGCCTAAGTTTACTGAGGACAGAAGGTGATTGCCCTTCACGTAAGTAGAGTAGCTCTTCGCCACTCTCTAATTCATAAGAAGGGAAGTAGCCGTCACTTAACGAGTCAACAAGGGCTTGCTGCTCATCACGAATAAATTGCTGTGGGATGGGTTTTGGTTTTGGGGGCGCATGATGGATGCGGTCCGTATTTGAACTCAAAGGTCTTGCATCTTTCACCGCAGCTTTAAATAAGTCGGCGAGCCTTTGCTCTTCAGCGAGCTCGGCAGCTTGCTTGAGTGCGAGGACGTTTTCTTTTTCAAGCGCTTCGGCCTGTGCAAGTTTTTGCGCTTGCAGCAGGCGTTTCGCTTCTTCTATATTTTTGATTCTAAAGTTGCTTGTCATGGCGTTTGCCCCAATCAAGCAGTGCTGCTTATTTCAGGCTGGTTAAGTAGCGTTCAGCATCGAGGGCAGCCATGCAGCCCGTTCCAGCGCTCGTGACCGCTTGGCGATAGATGTGATCTTGCACATCGCCCGCAGCAAATACACCAGGGATATTGGTAGCCGTGAAGTTACCTTGGCGACCGGTTTGGGTGACGATGTAACCGCCTTCCATTTCGAGCTGGCCTTCAAATATATCGGTATTTGGTTTATGTCCGATGGCAATAAATACACCGCGCAATTCAATATCCTTAGTCGCGCCAGTATCGACATTTTTAACACGCATGCCTGTGACGCCCATGTCGTCGCCCAATACTTCATCTAATGTTGAGTGAAGTTCAAGCTCGATTTTTCCTTCTTTAACACGATCCATCAGCTTGTCAATTAAAATTGCTTCCGCTTTGAATTTGTCGCGGCGATGAACTAAAGTAACTTTGCTTGCTATGTTGGCAAGGTAAAGTGCTTCTTCCACAGCAGTATTGCCGCCACCGATGACAGCAACCTCTTGGTTGCGATAAAAAAAGCCATCACAGGTCGCGCAAGCAGAAACGCCTTTGCCAGAAAATTTTTCTTCAGAAGGGATGCCCAAATATTTAGCTGAAGCCCCTGTTGCAATAATCAAAGCATCGCAAGTGTACTCAACAGAATCGCCCACCAAACGAATTGGTTTTTCTTTGAGGTGGGTGGTGTGAATATGATCAAAAATCATTTCTGTGTTAAAGCGCTCAGCGTGCTTTTGAAAACGGTCCATCAATTCGGGCCCCATCACGCCATTAGGGTCTGCTGGCCAATTGTCGACTTCGGTCGTGGTCATTAATTGACCGCCTTGAGCGATGCCAGTAATTAGAACTGGTTTTAAGTTGGCACGTGCGGCATATACAGCGGCTGAATAACCAGCAGGGCCTGAGCCCAAAATAAGAAGGTGGGCGTGTTTTGTGGCCATGATTTGAAACTCCTAATAGTCAAAGCAAAAATATTTAGTTGTTATTTTAACGCAATTGGATTATTAAATTTTAACGATATTGCGGCAGGATGAAATTTCTTTGGGGTGGTCCATTTAAAATGCTTGAAAATAGCAAGCAGCATATGTGTGAGTGCCATGCCTTATTTAGATTGATACTGCTATAATTCAGCTAATATTTGCGTGTGATCGCATTGACTTTTTTAATCAATATCTCGAGTGAATCATTATTTTGTTTCTCAATAAAAAAACTGTGAATGCCTCTAATGTGAGTAAGCAACTCGACGCAGAAAGCGCGGGCTTAGCCAAAGAAGCTTGGTGGCTATTTTTCGCGGTCATTGGTCTTTATCTCGTGCTGATTCTGGCCTCTTATTATCACGACGATCCATCATGGACTCACAGTGCTAGTGAAAACGCAGTTGTTCGCAATGCGGGCGGTGCTGTTGGTGCATGGCTCTCAGACATGATGCTTTACATGTTTGGCTTGTCGGCTTGGTGGTTTGCTATTTTTGCCTTTTATGCGATTTGGTTGGTTTACTTGCGTCTTGATGTGGTTGCGCAAGGTCGTAAGCCACTGCTCTTTCTGAATTTCTTTGGTTTTGGGCTGTTGCTTTTTTCATCATCTTGTTTGGAGTACGGACATCTAGTTCATTTGCCAGCCACTTTGCCTCAAGATGCAGGCGGTGTCATTGGTAATATTTTTGACACGATGATTCGTGAGTCTCTTGGCTTTGTTGGATCGACCTTGGTCTTATTGTTTTCGATGGCAGCAGGATTCAGCTTGTTTACAGGTTGGTCATGGATATTAATCGTCGAGAAGTTCGGCGCTTGCCTAATTGGTGCTTATCAATTCATTTTGGCTAAATACCGCGATAAAAAAGACCGCGAAGCTGGCAAGATTGCAGAGCAACAGCGTACGGAGTTTGTTGAGCAAGAGCGTAAACGTATCGAAGATCGTGCGCCGATTCAAATTGAAACGCCAGTGCTTGAGATCCCTAAGAGTGAGCGCGTGCAAAGAGAAAGTCAGGTTTCGCTATTTGCAACTTTGCCAGACTCACCTTTGCCGCCATTACATTTACTTGATGAGCCTAAAGGTGAGATTGAAGTGCAGTCGGCGGAAACGTTGGAGTTTACCTCGCGCCTTATTGAGCGCAAGTTGATGGATTTCGGTATTGAAGTCAAAGTGCTCGCTGCCATGCCTGGCCCTGTAATTACCCGTTATGAGTTAGAGCCTGCAGCTGGCGTGAAAGGGAGCCAAGTCCTCAATCTATCCAAAGATTTAGCACGTGCGCTTTCTGTCGTTAGTATTCGTGTGGTTGAAACCATTCCAGGTAAAAGTTGCATGGGATTGGAAATCCCTAACCCTAAACGTCAAATTGTTTATCTGTCGGAGATTATGGGTTCGCAAGCATACGCGGATGTGAATTCGCCTTTAGCGATTGCAATGGGTAAAGACATTGCAGGTAAAGCGGTTGTGGCTGACTTGGCTAAGATGCCGCACGTATTAGTTGCTGGTACTACTGGATCGGGTAAGTCTGTTGCGATTAACGCGATGATTTTAAGCTTGGTCTATAAGGCAGAAGCCAACAAAGTGCGTATGATTTTGATTGACCCCAAAATGTTAGAACTCTCGGTTTATGAAGGCATTCCACATCTTTTAGCACCGGTGATTACTGATATGCGTCAAGCTGCTAACGCACTAAATTGGGGTGTTGCAGAGATGGAGCGTCGTTATAAGCTTATGTCAGCTCTTGGTGTGCGTAACCTAGCGGGCTACAACGTCAAAGTGCGCGATGCGATTAAAGATGGCAATCCAATTACTCATCCATTTACTTTGACACCCGATAGCCCGGAGCCTCTAGATGAGTTGCCGCTGATTGTGATTGTGATTGATGAATTGGCCGACTTGATGATGGTGGTCGGTAAAAAGGTTGAAGAGCCAATTGCTCGTTTGGCACAGAAAGCCCGAGCCTGTGGTATCCACTTGGTAGTAGCAACACAGCGACCTTCTGTGGATGTGATTACAGGTTTGATTAAAGCGAACATTCCAACGCGCGTAGCGTTCCAAGTGTCAAGCAAGATTGACTCACGAACTATTCTTGACCAAATGGGCGCTGAAGCATTGCTAGGGCAGGGCGATATGCTCTATCAACCTCCAGGTACCACTTATCCACAGCGCATTCACGGCGCTTTTGTGAGCGATGCTGAAGTGCATCGTGTGGTGCAACACCTTAAAGCTCAAGGCGAACCTAATTACATTGATGGCATTCTGACTGGCGGCACGGAAGAAGGTGCTGAGCTAGGTGATATCCAAAGCGCTGGTGGAGAGTCTGACCCTTTGTATGATGAAGCGGTTGCGATTGTCATTAAGACGCGCCGCGCTTCAATTTCCTCAGTACAAAGACAATTACGCATTGGTTACAACCGTGCCGCACGTTTGATTGAAGAGATGGAGCGTGCAGGCTTAGTTTCATCTATGCAAAGCAATGGCAATCGCGAAGTGCTAGCGCCTAATACAAACCAAGATTGATAACGAAAAGATTAATTGAATGAAAGCCATCATGACTCGTTTGTTATTAGTTTTACTCTACCTGTTTGCGCAAACAGCAAGCGCAACGGGTTTAGAGCGTATGAAGGATTACTTTCAAAATATTCAAACTGCACAAGCTGATTTTCATCAAGTTGTTACGGATAAGCAGGGGCATAAGACCCAGGATGTGACGGGTACTATGCAGTTACAAAAACCGAATAAATTTCGCTGGGACTATCATAAGCCTTTTGTACAAAAAATCATTGGAGATGGTGAAAAAGTTTGGCTCTACGATCCTGATTTAAGCCAGGTGACAGTTCGTTCCTTTAGCAAAGCAGTCGGTTCAACACCTGCTGCCTTATTAGCTGGTGGTAAGGAAATGGAGCATTCTTTTGTGATTAAAGAAGCTAGCCGCAAGGGGGATTTGGAGTGGGTATTGGCAATTCCTAAAGCGAGTGAGACTGGTTTTGAACGTGTATTTTTAGGATTTAAAGGTGATACATTGATGGAAATGGATTTGCACGATAGCTTTGGAAATCGCACATCGATTGAGTTTTTGAATGTGCAACGCAACCCCAAATTATTACCAGAAGTTTTTAAATTTACTCCGCCTGCAGATGCGGATGTCTTAAGCCAATAAACTAGGCGCATTGCATTTTTGAATAGTCTTTTCTCCCCCAATCAACCTCAAGCGCCTCTTGCTGAGCAACTGCGTCCGCAAACATTAGATGAGGTGGTTGGGCAGTCGCATTTGCTTGGACAGGGTAAACCGCTTCGCTTAGCTTTTCAGTCTGGCAAATTGCCCTCTATGATTTTGTGGGGGCCGCCTGGCGTTGGTAAAACTACATTGGCCCGCTTAATCGCTAATACAGCCGATGCTGAATTTATTCCCATCTCAGCAGTGCTTTCAGGGATTAAAGATATTCGTGAGGCAATTGAGCGGGCAGAACATACGTTACAGCAATCTGGTCGCCGTACCATTATGTTTGTGGACGAGGTTCATCGATTTAATAAAGGCCAGCAAGATGCGTTTTTGCCTTTTGTTGAAAGCGGCTTGATCACATTTATTGGTGCAACCACTGAGAATCCATCTTTTGAGGTGAATAGCGCCTTATTAAGCCGCGCGCAAGTCTTTGTGCTGAACGCTTTGTCTGAATCTGAACTTGCTGAATTGCTCACTAGGGCACAATCCACGATGGCAATGGATATTCATCTGACAGCCGAAGCTAAAGAGCATGTGATTTCTTACGCGGATGGGGATGCAAGACGTTTGCTGAACTTTGTTGAAGGTTTATTTAACGCAGCTTCTTCAGCCAATATCATTGAAATTGACATGGTGTTTTTGCAGTCCACCATGGCTAGCAAGATGCGTCGTTTTGATAAGGGTGGAGAAGCCTTTTACGATCAAATTTCAGCCCTGCACAAATCAGTGCGTGGTTCCAATCCTGACGGTGCTTTATATTGGATGCAGCGCATGTTGGATGGAGGCGCAGAGCCACTTTATGTAGGGCGTCGTTTAGTGCGGATGGCCATTGAAGATATAGGTCTTGCTGACCCTCGCGCTCTAGAGATTTGTCTCAATGCCTGCCAAACTTATGAGCGACTTGGTTCTCCAGAGGGTGAGCTGGCTTTTGCCAATGCAGTTGTTTACTTGGCGATTGCGGCTAAAAGTAACGCAGTTTATATGGCGTATAACCAAGTGAAAGCCTTTGTTGCACAAGATCAATCTCGTCCTGTGCCGCTGCACCTGCGCAACGCACCTACTAAACTCATGAAAAATTTGGATTACGGTAAAAACTATCGTTACGCACACAATGAAGAGGGGGCTTATGCTGCAGGCGAGCAGTATTTGCCTGATGGTTTGGAAGAGGTTCAATTTTATCAGCCGACAAATCGTGGGCTTGAAGGTAAAATAAGTGAAAAATTAGCGTATTTGGCTGAATTAGATAAAAAAGCTAAAGCGAAAAAGTAATTTAATTAGGAAAATGCATGTTAGATATTCAGCAATTAAGAAATGATTTGGATACTGTGGTCGCAAAGCTTATCAGCCGTAAGTTCGAGTTTGACGTTGAGGGTTTTACTGCACTAGAAGCAGAGCGTAAAGAAGTCCAAACCCGCACGCAAGAACTCCAAGCAAAACGCAACGCAACATCAAAGCAGATCGGCATGGCCAAGTCTAAAGGCGAAGATGTGAGTGCCATTATGGCGGAAGTTGCAGGCTTGGGTGAGCAGTTAAAAGCAGACGAGGAACGCTTGGCTGCTATTCAAGCACAAATGCAGGATTTTTTATTGAATGTGCCTAACTTACCGCAAGACAGTGTTCCAGTAGGTAAGTCTGAAGAAGACAATGTTGAAGTGCGTAAAGTTGGAGTGCCGCGTGTATTTGATTTCGATATTAAAGACCATACGGACGTTGGCATGCCGCATGGTTTAGATTTTGATACTGGCGCTAAGCTTTCAGGTGCCCGTTTTACGCTGATGCGTGGTCAAATTGCTAAACTGCATCGTGCCTTAGCGCAGTTTATGATTGATACCCAAACTGAACAACATGGCTATGAAGAGTGTTACACGCCATATATGGTGAATGCTGATTCTTTGCGGGGGACAGGACAGTTGCCTAAGTTTGAAGAGGATCTCTTCAAAATGCCACATAACGACAGCACGCTTTATCTTATTCCAACTTCAGAAGTTACGCTGACGAATACCGTCCGTGATGAAATTGTGCCACTTGAGGCTTTGCCAATTAAGCTGACAGCTCACACTCCTTGTTTCCGCTCAGAAGCTGGATCTTATGGCCGTGATACGCGAGGCATGATCCGTCAGCATCAATTTGATAAAGTGGAAATGGTGCAGATTGTGCATCCTGAAAAAAGCAATCAAGCGCTTGATGAGATGGTTGGTCATGCTGAGAATATCTTAAAGGCATTGGAACTTCCTTATCGCCTCGTTTTATTATGTACTGGGGATATGGGTTTCGGTGCAGCTAAAACTTACGACCTCGAAGTATGGCTGCCTGCACAAAATACGTATCGCGAGATTTCATCAGTTTCAAATTGCGAGGCTTTCCAAGCACGTCGCTTACAAGCGCGTTTTCGTAATGAAACAGGTAAGCCGGAGCTTGTGCATACACTAAATGGTTCGGGCTTGGCGGTTGGTCGGACCTTGGTTGCGGTACTTGAGAATTATCAGAATTCTGATGGCAGTGTTACTGTTCCAAAGGTGCTTCGTAATTACATGGGTGGCAAAGAATTGATTCGTTAAGTAAAGTGTCTTTTTGGTAAAAAAGCTCACAGAAATGTGGTTTTTTTTACTTCTTTATTGCCTGCGCTGTTGGCTTAAGCTCAAAGTTGGGAAAAAGAGATTCTCTCCCAGGGAAGTACTTTTCCAAAATGTCGTAATATGTCCGAATTGACTCAACAAAAATCACAGGCGCACCGCCGTTGGCATAGCCAAATTTTGCTGTGTTGTAATACTTGGCCTTGTTAAGGAGTGGCAGCGTCGTTTTTATATCAGCCCAGCTATCTGGGTTAAGCCCCATCTTTTTTGCGAGCACTCGGGCGTCTTCTAAGTGCGAAAAGCCGATGTTGTAAGCAGCCAGTGCCATCCATGTGCGATCTGGTTCTGGGATATGTTCAGGAACCTGGTGCCTTAGGGTGTTGATGTAGCGTGCACCGCCTGAGATGCTTTGCTTAGCGTCTAGTCTATCTGTGACACCAAGCTCATCCGCAGTTTCTTCTGTTAGCATCATCATGCCTCGGACGTTGGTTGGCGAGGTATTGTATTGATCCCAATGGGATTCTTGGTAGCTGATCGCGGCAATCAGTCGCCAGTCTATATCTGTAAGGTCTTGTGCGGCTTTAAAAAGCGTGACAAATTTAGGTAATACTGAGTGCGATTGGCTTAAGAACTTGCTAACATCCAACTGGTCCAGACGCTCTGTGTGGCCATGATAACGGTCGACCAGGCTCTTAAGCGTACCATCCTTGCTAATGCGGTCAAAAAATGCAAGTGATTTTTGATAGAGCCATTCGTTGCCATTCTTAGGAAAGGCCCAACCAACCTGCTCTGGATCACCAATCGCCATGCCTTTGCCGATATTAGGATAGTAGTTCTGGAGTATGGCAATGACACGATCATCCGCGACCGTGTAATTCAAAAAGCCCATGTTGACCTGTTCGAGGAGCTCGTCGGTACTGGCGTTTTCGACCTCTTGGAATTTCAGCATTGGATTCTTTAACTTAAGTGCTTTTAAGCGCTCCGCATAACTTGAGTCTTTAGGGACGTGGATGTGTTTTCCAAATAAATCCTTAATTTCTTCGGGTTCATTATTTTGATCTATGCCGTAGGCGATATGTTGTTGAACGTCAAGATAGGGTGCGCCAAAACGCACATCTTTAGCGCGTTCCGCTGTGATGCTTAAGTTGGCAGCCGCAAAATGGGCCTTGCCTTTTTTGAGCATCGGAACCACATCGGAGACCTTGTCGGCGACGATAAAACGCACCCGATAGTCCTCTCCTAAATCTTTCGCGAAGAGCATGGCAAGGTCGTACTCCAAGCCTGCGAGGTTACCTTTGCCATCTACATAGTAAGTACCGGCAGCGTTATGGGTCACGACAACAAGTTCTTTAGAATTACGCACGTTGGGAGCGCGTTGATGTGAGGAATAGTATAGCGCCGCGAAGGCTAGCAACATCAGGCTTGCGATCAGAACATATAAGTAAGGTTTTTGCATCAATCTCATGAACTGCAGTTTCAACAACTTCGGCTCACTTGTCCAGTCAAAAAGTGCGACCTGGTTACTCGATTTCTTGGCTTGCGAGATACTCTTCGTAGTTGCCTGAGTAGTCGATGATGCCATCAGCACGCACATCTAAAATGCGGTTTGCCAATGAGCTTACAAACTCACGGTCATGACTGACGAAGAAAAGGGTGCCGCTATACTTATCGAGCGCCGTATTAAGTGACTCAATGGACTCCATGTCCATATGGTTAGTCGGCTCATCCATCAATAAGACGTTTGTCTTTGCCAGCATCAATTTACCGAACATCATGCGACCTTTTTCACCACCTGATAGCACCTTGACTGACTTTTTAAAGTCCTCGCCAGAGAATAGCAAGCGACCTAGCATGCTTCGAACCACCTGGTCATCATCGCCTGCCTGAGTAAACTGCTTCATCCAGTCGAATAAGTTTAAATCTTCTTCGAAGTCGGCTGCATGGTCTTGTGCAAAGTAACCAATGTTAGCTTTTTCAGCCCATTTTACTGTGCCGTGATTAGGTGCTAAATCACCTGCCAAACAACGAAGCAATGTAGTTTTACCGATACCGTTTTCACCGATAATCGCAATTTTTTCGCCAGCTTCAACTAGTAAGTTAAAGTCGTTAAATAGAACGCGGTCAAAGCCATGACTCAATTTTTGTACTTCAACGGCATTGCGGTGGAGCTTTTCACGATCGTCGTATTCAAAACGTACGAATGGGTATTGGCGGCTAGAGGGCTTAATATCCTCAACCTTAATCTTGTCGATTTGCTTGGCACGGCTAGTCGCTTGTTTAGCTTTGGACGCGTTTGCAGAGAAGCGGCGAACGAAGTCTTGTAGGTCTGCAATCTGTTGTTTTGCCTTTGCGTTGTCTTTAGCTTGCTGAGCACGCGCCATGGTCGAAGCTTCCATGAAGTCATCGTAATTTCCTGGATAAACAGTCAACTTGGCATAGTCCATATCCGCGGTATGTGTACACACTTGGTTTAAGAAGTGACGATCATGCGAAATGATGATCATGGTGCAGTTGCGGTTATTTAGGATGTCTTCTAACCAGCGAATGGTGTTGATGTCCAAGTTATTGGTCGGCTCATCGAGAAGCAAGATGTCTGGGTTCGCGAATAGGGCTTGTGCAAGCAATACGCGGAGCTTCCAGCCAGGGGCTACGGAACTCATAAGACCGTTATGTTGGTCAATCGGGATACCAACACCTAGAAGCAGCTCGCCAGCACGCGCTTCAGCCGTGTAGCCATCGTATTCTGCGAACACAGCCTCTAACTCTGCTGCCTTCATGTAGTCTTCTTCCGTTGCTTCCGGGTTCATGTAGATCGCATTTTTTTCTACATTTGCCTGCCACATTTTTTCGTGACCCATCATTACCACATCGAGTACACGTTGATCTTCGTAGCCGAATTGATCTTGGCGCAGCCATGCCATCCGTTCGTTGCTATCAAGCGCAATGTTACCTGCAGTCGGTTCAAGAACGCCAGCGAGGATCTTCATGAAAGTTGATTTACCACAGCCGTTTGCACCAATTAGGCCATAACGATTGCCGTCGCCAAACTTCACAGAGACGTTCTCAAAAAGTGGCTTGGCGCCGAATTGCATGGTGATGTTATTGCTAATAAGCACGGTTTATTTCCTAAAGTATTTTATTGGTGTTTATATTTAATGTAATGATTAAAAACTAAAATTTATTTTTTATTAGCACTTCATCGATGCCGAGTTGGCCACCACGTGGCCAGGCCTCTTTGATGCCCTTACCCACGGTCACAAACATGGTTGGTATGTGATCTGCAGGTAAATTAAGTAGTTTTGCAACCGCATCAAAATCAAAGCCATCCATTGGGCAGGTGTCATAACCCATCTCTTTTGCAGCGAGCATGATGTTCATCGCCGCCATGCCACAAGAGCGCATTGCTTCGTCACGCTGTGCTTGAGGATTGCCGGTATAATACTGGCTAATTGCTGGAACTAAGAAGTCTTGCACAGGTTTTGGTGCATCTCTCCAGTAGCGTTCAGGTTGTTTTGCCCAAGCTTGCACATCAGCAACCAATACAAGGAGAAGTGAAGCTTCAGTTACTTGTGCTTGGTTCCAACTTACGGCTTGGATTTCTGCGCGCAATGCAGCGTCTTCTACCGCCACAAAACGCCAATGCTGAATATTAAATGCAGTCGGTGATAGCATCGCGAGTGAGATCAGTTTCTTTACTTCTGGCTCACTCATCTTGTGGGCTGGGTCGTAAGTCTTAATCGAGCGGCGGGCTTGGATAGCATCAGTAACGTTCATCTTGGTTCTTTTCTTTAATAAGTAATCTGAATAATTTCTAAATTTAAGTCGCCAGCAGGGCGCTTCCAGCGCACGCTGTCACCTAATTTATGTCCAATAAGTGCCTTAGCCAAGGGGGAGGCAAAGCTCACCGTGCCAAATGCAATGTCCGCCTCATCTTCGCCTACGATTTGAAAGTGATGTTTCTCACCCTCATCATCTTCGACGATCACGGTTGTGCCAAAGACCACCGTCGATGGTGTGTGATCCTGAGGAATCTCAACCAGAATCGCTTGCTCTAATCGAGCTTGCACGTAGCGTAAATCTCGATCCACCATCGCCAAACGCTGCACGACGGTTGGATCATCTTTCTTGACTGACAATAACTCACGCTCATCTAAGAGGGTGTTTTCCATTTCTTTTAACTGTTTTAAGCCATGCGGTGTGACGTAATTAGGAAGTTCACTAATTGGACGCTCTGGCAGATCGGTACCGGCGAGCTCTAAGTCATCCTCTTTTACAAACCCACGGCTCAAGGCTTACTCCCACTCGATTGTAGCAGGTGGCTTACCTGAGATGTCGTAGACCACGCGGTTGATGCCGCGTACTTCGTTGATGATTCGGTTAGAGACTTTGCCAAGAAGACTGTAGGGTAATTCGGCCCAGTGCGCTGTCATAAAGTCGCTAGTGACGACTGCCCGCAGTGCCACCACATAATCATAGGTGCGGCCGTCGCCCATTACGCCAACAGACTTGACTGGTAAGAACACGGTGAAAGCTTGGCTAGTTAATTCATACCAGGTTTTGCCGGTCGCTTCGTCTTTGGTGTTACGTAACTCTTCAATAAAGATGGCATCAGCTAAACGTAGGAGGTCAGCGAACTCCTTGTTCACTGCGCCCAAGATACGCACACCAAGGCCTGGGCCTGGGAATGGATGGCGATACACCATGTCATGTGGTAAACCAAGCGCCACACCCAGTTCACGGACTTCGTCTTTGAATAAATCGCGTAACGGCTCTAAGAGTTTTAGGCCGAGCTTTTCTGGTAAACCGCCCACGTTGTGGTGGCTCTTGATCGTCACGGCTTTTTTAGATTTTGCGCCACCAGATTCAATCACGTCTGGGTAAATCGTGCCCTGCGCGAGCCACTTGGCATTCGCTAATTTCTTCGCTTCTGATTGGAATACTTCGACGAACTCTTTGCCAATGATCTTACGTTTGGCTTCAGGGTCAGAAACCCCTGTTAGCTGACCCATAAACTGTTCTGTGGCGTCTACGTGGATCACCTTTGCGTGTAGGCGACCTGCAAACATCTCCATCACGATCTTGCCTTCATTGAGGCGGAGCAAGCCGTGGTCAACGAATACGCAGGTGAGTTGGTCACCAATTGCGCGGTGAATAAGGGCTGCAGCAACGCTAGAGTCAACGCCACCTGATAGGCCAAGAATCACTTCTTCATCACCGACATGTGCGCGGATTTTAGCAACCGCTTCCTCGATGTAGTCACCCATAATCCAGTCGGCGCGTGTACCGCAGATATCTAATACAAAGCGGCGGAGCATCGCATCGCCTTGCTTGGTGTGCGTTACTTCAGGGTGGAACTGTACAGCGTAGAACTTGCGGTCTTCATCGGCCATCGCCGCGATCGGCGTAGTATCGTTGCTGGCAATCACTTTGAAGCCTGCAGGGAGTTCTGTGACCTTGTCGCCGTGGCTCATCCATACGTCCAGCAGGCCGTGACCTTCAGCGTTGGTGCTGTCCTGAATATCTTTAAATAGGGCAGAGTGGTTGCGTGCACGTACTGAGGCAAAACCGAACTCACGTTTACTGCCAGCCTCCACCTTGCCGCCAAGTTGCTGCGCCATGGTTTGCATGCCATAACAGATGCCAAGAACTGGAACTCCTAGCGTAAATACAGCGTCAGGGGCTTTGTCTGTATCTTCTTCATAAACACTGGCGTGGCTGCCTGAGAGCACAATCCCTTGCGCGCCAAAGTCACACACAAACTCGTCAGAAACATCACAAGGGTGGACTTCACAGTAAACGTG